>ENA-UOOK01000003-UOOK01000003.1-fermentation-metagenome-genome-assembly--contig:-NODE-3-length-231841-cov-9.930022_pt1 | contig 231841 bp, 189 predicted proteins | sample MGYA00245777_ERZ724023 | MGnify/ENA primary metagenome ERZ724023 (study PRJEB28704, sample SAMN03018312) | fermentation metagenome | biome: anthropogenic terrestrial biome; feature: soil; material... | reverse complement strand
GCAAGACTGCAAGACCGCAAGACCGCAAGACTGCAAGACCGCAAGACCGCAAGACCCTTCAATCCACCCGGCAGTCAGTGACCGGGCAACCAGTATCACCCGCATCCATCTGGTTGACCTATGAAGCCCTTCGCAGGGTCAACAGGCCAGAGACGGAAACCGGGTGGCAGTACTTCGGCAGTGCGCCGGAGGTGGCGTGGAAAACCGGCACCAGCTTCGGCTTTCGCGATGCGTGGGCCATCGGCACTACACCTCAATACGTCGTTGCGGTGTGGGCGGGCAACGCAGACGGCGAGGGTCGTCCCGGTTTGTCGGGCATCACCTCAGCTGCACCCCTCCTCTTCGACATAATCAGGCTTCTTCCTGCGTCGGCATCCTGGTTCGCGAGGCCCGAGGAGGGCCTGACTCTCGTCGAGGTATGTTCTGCAAGCGGATACAGGGCAGGTCCAGACTGCACAGGCAGGAGAGAAGAATGGGTGCCTGAGGCAGGGCTTCGCAGCGAAGCTTGCCCGTACCATACGGTTGTCAGCCTCGATTCCACCGAGACATGGCGGGTCAACAGCTCCTGTGCCGCACCCGGTGAGATGATTGCCCGCTCCTGGTTCGTACTTCCTCCGGCAATGGAATATTACTATCGCATGCGGAACCCGTCGTACCGGACGCTTCCTCCTTTCCGCAAAGGCTGTTCCGATGACATGAAGCTCCCATCGATGGAGTTCATATACCCTCCCCGCGATGCGCGCATCTTCATCCCCCGCAGCCTGCAGGGACAGCTCATGTCAATGCTTCCCGAAATTGCCCACCGCAGGCGCAATTCAACAGTCTACTGGCATCTTGATAATCAGTACATCGGTATGACCAGGTATATTCACCAGACGGAGGTCAGGGTAGGTGAGGGTGAACATTTGATAACAGCAGTTGACGAAGAAGGAATGACCGTTTCACGCAAGTTTTACTGCATCGGGACATTGTAGGGTCAAATCCGGAAAAAGGATTAATTTTACTACCGCATAACAACCCAACTTTAAGGAAAAGTGATTATTCTTTCGTTAGGTAGTTTCTTTAAGCGTATCCTCGCGGGGACTGCCTTCAACAGGTACAGGCTGGTTTTTGACAGAGCAGGATATGCAATAATGCTTATCGATAACGCCACAAACCATTTTATCAAGGCAAACACGGCGGCTTCTGAGCTCTTCGGATACAGTGAAGAGGAGTTTCAGAAGATGACTCCGCTGGATCTCTCGTCGGAGACGGGTGAAGAGCCGATCCTCCCCGGGAAGAAAGCCGAAGAATCCCTGATCAGACCGGCCAGGCGCAAAGATGGCAGGATCATTACAATCAAGGTGCAGACAAGTTACCTTGAAAGATTCCGGATAAGTCTTATAAGTGATGTGACTGAAGAGTACCGGATACGCAGGGCCCTCGAGCTAAATGAAGAACGTCTCAGGGAGGCCCAGCGGATAGGTCGGTTCGGATGGTGGGAATACCGTCCGGAGACGAACCGGTATATTGGATCAGAAGAAATTTCGAGGATTTATAACGATGAACCTTCAAACCTCTCGTTCACATACCAGGACAATATTTCCTATACCCATCCCGAGGACAGATCATATCTGATATCTGGAATTGAGGATGCCATCGAAAAAAAGAAGGAGTCTTTTTCGCTCACTTACAGAATCATAACCCCGAATGGGAAGGTGAAGGCCATTGCCGTCAACTCGAACGTCAAGTACGATGAGAATGGCCGGCTGCTTTACCGATACGGCACCTGCCAGGACATTACTGAGACGCAGAGGATCATGGACGATCTCATAGCCGCACGCCGCCAGGCTGAGGAGTCAGCCAGGCTAAAGACAACATTCCTTGCCAACTTCAGTCACGAGATACGCACTCCTCTCAATGCCATGCTGGGATTTCTCAACATACTTACCTCGATGGATACCACTGAAATTGAGAAGGAGGAAATGGTGAAGCTCATCGAGATCAATTCACAGAGGCTTCTGCGGCTTATCAATGACATGATTGACATGTCGCGCATCGAGAGCAACAGCATGGAGATCAAGTATACCAATGTTGAGATAAACGGGTTTGTCAAATCAATGGTCTCCTCATTCAATCATGAGCTGGAAGCTGCAGGGAAAAAGGAACTCAGGCTTATACCTGTCGTCGACAAGACGAAAGCTGCTGTTTATCAGTATATTGACGAGCTTCGTCTGAGTCAGATCTTCAGCAACCTGGTCAGCAATGCCATCAAATTCACTGACCAGGGTGAAATAAAATACGGATACAGGATCTCCCGTACCGAGAACCGTTATTCAATTATCTATTTCGTCACTGACACCGGTCAGGGGATAAGGCCTGACAGGCTTGATGATATCTTCCTGCCGTTTGTCCAATACTGGAATGAGGACACGCCAAAGGTACAGGGGGCAGGATTGGGTCTGGCCATCTGCAAGCGGCTTGCCGAATTGATGAAGGGACGAATCTGGGTGGAGTCGATGCCCGGCAAGGGATCAACCTTCCTCTTCTCGTTCAACACACCGGTGATGATCGAGTAATTGCAAAATTCAAATTTTGTTTATCTTTGTCCCCGCCCGGGACGTTAGCTCAGTTGGTTTAGAGCGCTTGCTTGACAGGCAAGAGGTCACTGGTTCGATTCCAGTACGCCCCACAATGAAGACCCAGGAGCTGGCATGATGCCGGCTCTTTTACATTGTAGTAATTCCCGCTGGGTATTTTAGCATCAGAATAAAAGTGATTTTGCCTGTAGGGCACACACCATTGCAGCAGAAGGCCTCTCATATCTCTTGCCCGTAGGGCATTCAGTATTGTAACAAACTGACCACCTCCTCTCCCGCACCATCCGCCAGAGACTGACCGGACCTTTTGAAACTTCCCTGATTTGGTGATAATTGTGGTTAAAAAAAAACTTGACTTCGCATATCTCATGGTGTAATTTTGAATTAGTTAGTAAAAGCGGAAACATTAATCATATAAATCTGGTTGTATATTCTAAAAAGCAACGATTACCATATGAAGAAACTAGCCTTGATAAGCGGCCTCGTGTTCATGGTAGTCTACTTCTGGGTGAACACTTTCTCCAAAGAGGTACCTTCATTTGACGTTGTTTATCCCTCGGTATCAGTCAACTCATTTTCCGATTCCGATAATCCTGACCCTTCTGTGACAGACAATACTGTTTCTCCACCAACTGACAACAGCCAGGTAAAATACAACTACCTTATCGTAGCAAGCTTCAGTGATCTTGATCAGGCTAACAGAATGGCCGGGGAATATGCCGGCAAACTTCAGGCAGATATGCTTGTCCTTCCCGAAACCACAAACGGATATTACAGGGTCAGCTATGGTAGATATTCCACAACCACTGAAGCACTTGCAGCGCTCGAAACCCTGAAGAACAGCAATTTCCCTGATGCCTGGCTGCTTGCCTCAAAGTAACCGGCACTCACACCAAGCCTGAGAAGAAACTTAGCTCCCCCATACGAGCACTCTGACAATTCAGTCATTTATAACCGCCAACAATTAAATTGAACCTCAATTGATATTTTAATTGTTCTTGTTTTCATAACTTTGAATTGCTGCATTTCTAAAATAATTCTCTATGAAACCTGGAACATTCACACAGATCTATGTACAGCTTGTAATAGCTGTATACATGAGGGACCACGTATTAACAGACCGGATCCGGCCAAAAGTCTGTGAGTATATCGGAGGAATAGTAGGTGGCATGAAGCATAAACCGCTGATTATAAACGGGGCCAGGGACCACCTTCACATCCTCCTTGGACTGAATCCGTCAGTGTCAATTTCGGATACAGTCTATAATATCAAGAGAAATTCCACCCTTTTTATCAATCGGAACCATATGGTCATGGGGCAGTTCAGATGGCAGGAGGGTTATGGGGCATTTACATACAGCAAGTCAGAACTGAACAATGTATACAAGTATATACAGGAGCAGGGCACTCATCACGCAAGGAGGTCATTCAAGGATGAATACATGGCGCTGCTTGACAGATATGATGCTGATTATGATCCGAGGTTCCTGTTTGAGTTTTTTGACAGCACAGGAGGATCAGGCGAAAAGGGGTGAGGGGGATTGTTTCCTGTTACAACGCTGGATGCCCTACGGGCAAAAGATGTGATGATGTCTTCTGCCACAATGCTGGATGCCCTACGGGCAAAAGATGTGATGATGTCTTCTGCTACAACGCTGGATGCCCTGCGGGCAAGAGATGTGATGATGTCTTCTGCTACAATGCTGGATGCCATACGGGCAAGAGATGTGATGATGTCTTCTGTTACAACGCTGGATGCCATACGGGCAAAATCGCAAATCGCAAATCGCAAATCGAAACTCCAATGCCGTGTGATTGTATTATCGCCTTCCTTTTTTATTCCTGACTAAATAGATATATTTACACGCAGAACATTGATAATGAAGCTGAATAAGAGAGTACGAGGGGTTATGCGGCCGGCAGCAGCGTTGTTGCTGACACTGACTCTTGCAACAGCTGAACTCTCCCTTCATGCCCAGACTTACCCCTACAGGGAATACACCTCCGATGACGGCTTACCACAGACACAATCAACTTCTGTGGTGCAGGACAGCAGGGGATACATCTGGATACCTACCAGGAACGGCCTGGCAAGGTTCAATGGTTATTCCTTCAACTCCTACCTGCGCAAGGACGGACTACCGTCAAACCTTATATACAATGTGTTTGAAGACAGGAGCGGAACAATATGGGCCATTACAGTGAACGGGGTGGCACGTTTCAACGGGGTAAAGTTCGACAGTTATCCCATCCCTGATTCATTCAGCGTCAAACAATTCAAAAGAGTAGCAATCGGCCGTGACACCAATTCATTCTTCCTGTCAGCTTCAATCGACTTTAATAACCAGATCATCCTCCTTTTTGAAAACGGACGGTACTATGACTTTGCCTCACGTAATCCGCTGCTCCGTGGCAGGGGTTTTTCAGTCGTAGCAGCCGATCCGGTCGACTCTATTCTCTACCTGACAAACGAAAATAATGAAGCTTATGCCTATGAAAAGGACCGGCTGAAACCGCTGAATAAAAGCGATGTCGCCGGGATTGATATTATCGATGGCGAGGTACGATACCGGTACCAGTCAGAGCCCCTGTTCCCGATCATTGAACCATTTTACTGGGAAACAGGTGCCCTCGCAATGTACTATGAGGACAGGGAAGGTACAGTCTGGGCCGGCACTGAGACAAGCATCTACAGGCTTATTTCAAAGGCTTTCGTGTTATATGACAGGGAGCACGGACTGCCCGAGGAAACCTGGGCGGTGGTGGCCGATCATCACGGAAGAATCTGGACCGGTTCAGTCGAAGGTGAACTGAGATACTTTGACGGGGAAGAATTCCATGAAAAAAATGAATACCAGGCACTCTTCGGCCACCCGGTAGCTTTTTTCCGTGGGAGCACCACCCTCAGCAACGGGGAGATATGGTTTTCAACCATAGAGGGTGTTCTGATCTGGGACGGAAGGAGATTCAGGATACCTGACCTTGCTCCATATGATTACCAGGTCTGTATCATTTACGAGGATCCCGTTGACAAGAGCATTTTTGTCGGGACTGACAGGGGCCTGTTTCATATAAAGGATGGCAAGGTCACCCTCTATGATGAGATGTCATGGCCCGGCTACGGAATTGTTGAGAGCGTCGTCAGGGATCATGAAGGCCATTACTGGCTGGCCGGACACTACGGCGTGGTTTACTTCGACGGGGAAAACTTCATCCCGTTCCGGTCAGCACCTGCCCCGGCCGAGATGGTATGGGGTGTGGTTTGTGACCATATGGGCAACATCTGGAGTGCCGGATCTGACGGCCTGTACATATGTGATCCCAGAAAGCCTGCCTTTAACGGGGCACTGCCCGGAGAGGTTAACCTCCCTGCCAGTGTCATCCGTGACATGGGAAACCACAGGCTGATCGTCGGACGTATGATGGATATCTGCATCATTGATCTTGACAAATACTATTCAGGTCAGCCTGATTATTATTCCATAATCGGCCGAAACCGGGGATTTCTGGGCAATGACTGCCAGGATAATGGTATTGTGAAGGACAGGGATGGAAGGTGGTGGATCCTGACCTCTGACAAGCTGATCCGTTTTGAGCCGGATATGATCAGCAGGAACACACATCCTCCGATGAACCACATCACCAAAGTTGAACTCCATGGCGAGGAAACCGCCTGGGAGACGGTACAGGAGGCCTCCCTGTTCTATGATACGACCAGCTTCCTGAAGGTCACCGGAAGGCAGAATCATATCAGAATCAGCTATACAGGCATATCAACAAGAAATCCCGAGGGTGTCAGGTACCGTTACAGGATGACAGGCTTCAATGACATGTGGTCAGAAAAGACCACCGAGCGATCAGTTGATTATACAGATCTGTCTCCCGGCGAATACACCTTCGAGGTTCAGGCGATAAACGCCGACGGAGTCCCGTCCGAGGATCCGGATAAACTGACGATCAACGTTGTGCCAACATTCATGCAGTCGAAATTCGCTATTACGATGATGACTCTTCTGACCCTCGGGCTGATAGTCTTCCTCTCTTTGCAGATACGAAAGGCTGTACTGGAAAGACGGATTACAACGGCACGCGTTCAGGCCGAGGCATATAAGCTGCAGCTTAATTCGGTGATCAAACAGTTTGACCCGCACTTCACGTTCAATGCCGTGACCTCTGTCGGATCACTTATTATGAAAGGAGAAAAGGAGAAAGCATACAACTACTTCATAAAGCTGTCAAACATTCTTCGTTCCATCATCACTGACAGCAACGCGCTTCTGAAGCCCCTGGAGGAGGAGCTTGAGTTCGTTACACGCTACTGTGAACTGCAAAAACTACGCTTTGGAAACCGGTTCGAATACAGGTTAAATGTTGATCCGGACGTCAATCTCAAGTGTCCTGTACCTAAGATGATCATTCAGTCATTCGCTGAAAACGCGATAAAACATGGTCTTGAAAACAAGAAGGAGCAGGGAGTCCTTGAGATCAGCATCAGGAATCTCGGTGGGGGGGTGGAAGTGATAATCCGTGACAACGGAATAGGCAGGGTTGCTGCGGCGGATATGCGAACACACGGAGCCGGCACGGGATTGAAAAATATTGCAGGCATAGTGGAGACCTTCAACAAGGTGAACAAGGAGAAAATCACCTTTAACCTGACTGACCTGTATGACAATGGCAAAGCATCCGGCACCGAGGTAACAGTATTCCTTCCGTATAATTTCTCCATCGATCTGCCTGCCAATCTGTCCTTATAAATCAACCCAAAACCGGAGTATATGAATCACCAGAAAACCAGATCAATGATCGTCGAAGACGAACCGGAGGCACTCGACCTCCTGGCAGGACTGCTGGAAGCCACAGGGGAGGCTACCGTGGTTGCCTCAACGACAAATCCTTTTGAGGCGGTTGATCTTCTGTTGTTGCATACTCCTGACATTCTGTTCCTCGATATAAAAATGCCGGGGATGTCAGGATTTGACATAATCAATGAAATGAACAGGCTTACAGGACTGACTCCGCATGTCGTTTTCACAACCGCTCATGACGAGTACGCAATCAGGGCGTTCGACTATGCTGCCTTTGATTATCTCCTGAAACCAATTGATCCTGACCGGCTGGCAGAGACTCTCCGCCGGCATAAAAGCCAGGTTAACGGCACGAAGACTGACCAGTTGCGTCAGCAATCTTTCCTGAATAATGAGAAAATACTGATTTTCCGTGGTGTCACCGGAGTGACTTTCATCGATACCGATGAAGTGGTTTATATTACCGCTGACGGAAACTATTCAAGTTTTCACTTCATTTCAGGAAGGGTTGAAACTGTCACCGCACTTATCGGGACCATTGAGGCGCAGCTGGGAAAACAGTTTTTCAGGACAGGCAGGTCATCCATCATCAACACGGCGTATCTTGCACGTATTGACATGAGACAGATGGCCTGCGTGTTCATCAGAGGTGACAGGGAATACAGGTGCGACATCTCGCGTGACAAGGTGAGAATGCTCATGGATTTCATGAAAAACCGTTTCTCTGAATCCTAAAATCATTCATAATATTTAGCCGGGTGGCTCGTCCGTACTTTAGAGGCTGCCCTTCATACAATGGAGGACTTTTTGATTTGGAAGATTGTAATTTTATACAATCTTTACCTCTCTGTTTCAATTGATGACAGAATAGGGTTTAATTGAAAAAACGACAGGTGGTTCTTCCCCCCATTTCCCTGTCAGGCCACACAGATCACATCATAACGGTCTGTGTGGCACGTTTTCAGGGGGTCCTCTTTAACAGTAATTAAATGTCAATCCGGAAAACCCATACATAATCAGACCGGGGGTTGTTTCTGACCTGCTGTGGTATGGAAACTGTAAATGATCCGTTCCCGTTCTTCCACCTGCAGACAGCTCCGGACCCTAATGCTGAAACCTTTGCCCCGGCTGGCAGGATGAGTCCGTTCATCGTAACAGAGGCAGGCACCTCTTCACCTTCATCGGCCATATAATAGAGGTACCAGGTGTCATCGCCTTTCCTGGTGATGCACGTTTTGCCGTCTTTGTGCGGGGCAAGCGCCCTGGTGCCGTAGATAGCTTCACTGTTGACCTTCATCCACCCCCCTATCTCTGCAAGGAGGGAATAAGCCTCCTCCGGCCAGGTGCCGTCAGGGGCCGGACCTATATTCAACAGGAGATTCCCGCCCTTGACAACAATATCAACCAGCAGGTGTACCGCTTCGCGGGGCGACATGAACTTCGGATCGGGGACCCACGCCCAGCCTCCTCCGGCAATGATGCACGATTCCCACGGATAAGGCAGCGCCTTCTCAGGCACCCTGTTCTCAGGGGTCAGGTAATTCTGGTTCTTCCCGTAAACAGCTCTGTCTACAACTATGAGCCCCGGCTGCTTCTCCCTGGCTTTCGCCACCAGCTCATCCATACGTATGTCCTGGTTCTGCACCCTTGTCATCTTGTTGCCCTGGGCCATCCTGTATTTAAGCACCTCCTCACCGGTCATCTTCCTGACCCAGCCTCCGTCGAGCCAAAGGATGTCAATCCTGCCGTAATCGCCTCCGAGTAATTCCATTATCTGTCCGTGTGTGAAATCCACAAATTTCTCCCATCGCTCCGGATAATCGGGGATGCTGTAGTTGACATGGCGGTCAGGGGTGGCGAAGTTTGGCCACCAGTAGTACTCGCTGTGCCAGTCGGGTTTCGAGAAATATGCACCAGTCCATAATCCCTGCTCACGGAATGCCCTGAATATCTCTTTGGTGACATTTGCCCGCGGATTGACACTGAACGGGCACTCCGGGTCAGTTATCTTATAATCAGTCAGTTTTGTATCAAACATTGAAAAACCATCATGATGCTTTGTGGTGAAGACCACATATTTCATCCCGGCGTCACGCGCTGCAGCTGCCCATTTCTCAGGATTGAAAGCGATCGGATTAAAACTGAGCTTCAGGGCCTCATACTGCTTTTTGTATTCTGTATAATCAGGGTTCTTGCGGCGGCACCAGCCTTCGTCCTCGGCGCAGATCGACCATGATTCAACTATCCCCCACTGGCTGTACGGCCCCCAGTGCATAAGAAGGCCAAACTTCATATCCTGCCACTCTTCGAGCTTCTGCAGCACCAGCGGGTCAGTCTCCGGGACATATCTTTCATCGTGATCCTGTGCCACACCCGGGGTGGCAACCAATATTGCCAGCAGAGCTGTCAGCATCACTGCCCCGGTTGATTTGAAGATGCTATTCATACAAATAAATATTATTCAGTTAAAAGTTTGCCATCGAGTGAGATGCCTATCACGGTCATGGTTTTGTCCAGCGCTTCTTCGGGCACTTTAATAAAATATACACCGGCATGGTTGCTCCACCAGGGCCTCAGGTATTCCTTCACCTCAAGGTTTGTGCCATTGCCAACAACGAAAGCCTTGTTGATGCGGTTCTTCACCCCCTCAAGCATCAGTTCTCCGCCGCCGTTACCGGGAAAGAAAAGATAGAGCATAGTGCTGTCACGACTCATGGTTGAGGGTCCGGCGAAAAGGCCGTCAGGCAGGCCTGCCACAGTGCCATATATTGCCTGTTTGTGTTTTGATGTCCAGCGTCCCATCTCCTTAAGTACCTCAACCTGTTCGGCCGGGATTGTTCCGTCGGCCTTCGGGCCGATGTCAAGGAGCATGTTGCCTCCCATCCCGATGCATCCGGCAAAAATCCGCACCACCTGCGACGGACTCTTATAATTCCGGTCATTCCCCTGGTACCCCCAGGAGTCATTTATTGTCATGCAGAGTTCCCAGTATTTGTCGGCCGGACGGCTTGATGGCAGTCCCTGTTCAGGTGTGCCGTAGTCACCGTATCCTGCCAGCCGTGAGTTGATGATAGCAGAAGGATTCCGTTCCAGGATCGTCTTCCTGATTCCCTCTGCGTCCCATTTTTCGGCGCTCTGTTCCCAGTCGCCGTCAAACCACCACAGATCAGGCCTGAACTCTTTCTGCAACTCGGCCATCTGCCCCAGGTTAAACAGCCTGAACCGCTCCCATCGCTCCGGATCATCGGCATACCGTTTAATATTTCTAGTAAGGTTGGGGTAGTCAGGGTGCGACCAGTCAAGCAGGGAATAATAAAGTCCCACCTTTAGTCCCGACCGTCGCAGCTCTTTCACGAAAGGCTTCACCAGGTCACGGCCTGCCGGCGTGCTGTCAACCGTATTGAGCCGATTTAACTTTGTGTCCCAGAGAGCAACTCCGTCATGGTGTTTCGATGTAAGCACAGCATAGCGCGCACCGCTCTCCCTGATCAGTCTGACCCAGCTTTCCGGATCATAAGAGGAAGCAGTGAAGCCATCAAGCTGCTTCATGTAATCATCATAGCCTATGAGTTCATTGTAGAATGCCCATGACTCATCGATACCGTTGACCGCATAGATTCCCCAGTGAATGAATATACCAAGTTTCGCATCCGCAAACCACTTCATCCGCTCATCACCGGATTGCCTGTCTGTCATATCCGGCTGGGCTGAAGCCTGTCCGAAAAGAGAGAAAAGCAGGATCGTTGCAAGGAGCGATCGCGTTGAAAAAGCACAAGATACTCTCATAATATATTGTTTTACAAGTGTCTGCAAAATTATAACCGCACGGGGTGAGTGCCTGCTAAAAAACCACCGCCAGCGGTGAGTGTCTGCAGAAAGCCGGATCCCGGTATATGTGCCTACGAAAAGTCGAATCCCGAGATGTAGGCCGGTGAGTCATAAAACTTCTCGGTCTCCCCGGGGGTAAGCCCGGAAAACAGTGCATACACCAGTCCCGGTTTCGCGTTCAGCAGTCTGTTGAGTGCCCCCATTCTCCTGTTGGTGCGCAGGGTCTCATAGAGCCGTGAGTGATCATCGAGCCATGTCAACGCAGTATGATGACCCTCTTCGGCACAGACGGCACCAAAAAGATCGGGGAGCAGATCCTCGCTGCCTTCACGGCAGTAGATGGCATTGAGGATGATGTACCTGAATTCCTCCGGGCGGAACAGCCTCCTGAAGTAAGGAGCACGGTGCAGTACCTTCATCATCATCCAGCCCCACAACCCGGGCACATTCACCATCCTGTACCGCGCCGGGATCGCACCCACGCCAGCCACTATCTCGCCGTTCCGGCGAAGCACATAATATTTATGGTCATGAAACGAAAACTCATCGGTATAAAAACAATAGCCGCTGTAATACTCTTCCAGCAGCTTTGCCATGGCAGGCTCCTCCTCCGGCGATAACTTCTCCACCGAAGGATGGGGCTTCGGGCTGAACCTGCTGAAGGCCACTGTCAGGAAAGAGCGTATATATTCATAGCCGGCCTGGTTGATCATGTTCCTTGACCGCTCATTGTGACTCTCCACATATGCATAAAGCACATTCGGGCCAGCGTTACCATCCGCATCGCCTCCGGCTGCCAGCCGTGGGTCCCTGAATACGGAAAATATCTTCTGCTTGAAGCTGTCTGCGGCTCCGGAAAGTTGCCTTCCGGCTTTTCCGGGTGCTCTTTCAACCTGGAACGCACTCTGTACAGCAAGATACCTGAGATAAGCCGATGAATATTTAATCCCACGGTTTGAGGTCATCCGTCTGCAAAGGCCTATCACGCCCTTGAGACTGTTTCTCTTGTACAGCGCGATGAAAGAAAGCCTGTCGCCGTATGACCTTATCCTTTCGGGGGTGTTCAGCATGATGTAACGCATGCCTCCCTCCGAGCCCAGAACTGTTGACTTTATCAGGTCCGTGATGTCCTCGTCAGCGCTCCTGACCTTTCTGACTTCAAGTTTCTTATAATCGAGCAACTGCTCCTGCTCCATCTTATATCAGTTTCATTGCCTGAGTGTTCCGGCCAGTATTTTAGCCACTGCCAGGTCCTCCGGCGTTGTTATCTTGATGTTCTCCCTGTTTCCGTGTGTAAGGTGGATTTTGACCCCGTCAGCTTCTGCAACGGTGGCGTCATCGGTGAAGCATGGATCAAATCCGCGGTGGTAGGCTTTGATGATCACGCTACCGCGAAACACCTGCGGTGTCTGTATCAGTCGCACATCACTCCTCGGCACTGGCCTGCTGTCATCACCGGCAAGGATCCTTACCGAGTCAGCGGGTTCGATGAAGGGTACGGCATTGCCGAACTCTTCCGCATCGGCGAAGCATCTCCATATTGTGTCATGACTCACCAGCGGCCTGACGCCGTCATGGATGGCGATGAGCACATCAGCCGCTCCCGGCGCTTCGTCTGCCTTTTTCGTCCCGCCAATTCCGGGTGCATCTTCTGCCCTTTTCGCCCCGGCGATCCAGGGTGCATCTTCTGCCCTTTTCGCCCCGGCGATCCGGGGTGCATCGTCTGCCCTTTTTGCCACAGCGATCCCAGGCGCATCGGCAGCCACGCAATCCAGCCCTGCCTTAACCGAGTGGAACCGTTCCTCTCCTCCTGCCACCACCTGGTGTCTGACATTGAAAGAGTGCTCAGCGCACAGCTTTTCCCACAGTGCATGATGCCCCTCAGGAAGGACCAGAATTATCACAACAGAGCTGTCAAACGTCTGGAATTTCTCAATGGTATGCATCAGCAGAGGTCTCCCCCCCAGCGGGAGGAATTGCTTAGGAACGGCCGATTTCATTCTCCGTCCGCTTCCTCCGGCGACTATGATACAATACTTTTTCACTGCCCGGTAATATGGGAGAGGCCCTTTCGGGGCCCCTTCAATCTTTTAAATTAACTTTTCATGTAAAGATAGCGCTTAATGCTCTTCTTCGGAGTCTTGGCAAACTCCTCGGGATGAACCCTGAACTTAGTGACAGCCATGTAGTCAGGAAGCCTGCTGTTGACATCCTTTCTGATGGTGTCTAGGGCAGCTGCAAGTCCGTCCTCTTCAATGCCGTCATTGCGCAGCGCCTCATAATCGGGGTAGATGAGCCCTACAAGCTTGTTCTCCTCAGAGATGACAACCGCTTCGGTAACATAATTATAGTTGTTTATGACAGACTCGATCTCTTCGGGGTAGATATTCTTGCCTGAAGGACCGAGGAGCATGTCCTTGCTGCGGCCCCTGATGTAAACATAACCATCCCTGTCAATCACTCCGAGGTCACCGGTATGCATCCAGCCGTCTTCGTCAATAACCTCTTTCGTAGCCTTCTCGTTCTTGTAGTAACCGAGCATTACGTTATCACCGCGGAGTATGATCTCGCCCACCACATTCTGAGGGTCGGGAGAGTCTATCTTCACCTCTAGGGTGTCAACGGGCTTGCCGCATGATGCCAGCCGTGCCGTTCTCCAGCCGTCATAGCTGATCAGCGGCCCGCACTCGGTCATTCCGTAACCCACTGCATAGCGCATCCCGATCTTCCTGAAGAACTTTTCGGCATCAGCGTTGAATGCAGCACCCCCGATAACCAGCTCCTTGAAATTGCCGCCAAAGCTCGTCTCAAGCTTCTCGCGCACCTTTTTGAAAAGTATCTTGTTAATGCCGGGGATCTTCAGCATCACCTTCATGGCGGGCTTGCTGATAACCGGAAGCAGCTGCTTCTTGTACACCTTCTCAATGACCAGGGGCACAGAGAGTATCAGCCTGGGCCTGATCTCCTTGAACGCCTGGATGAGTATCTGCGGCGATGGGGTCTTGGTCAGAATGGTGATGTGACATCCGTAGGTGAACGGGAAGAGGAACTCGAACGCGCAGCCATAGGTGTGTGCCAGCGGCAGGAATGAGACAACCTTGTCACCGGGTTCAAGCGGCATGTTATGCTGTGCGTAGCGGATGTTGGCAGCGAGACTCCTGTGAGGTATCATTACCCCCTTGGAGAAGCCCGTGGTTCCCGAGGTATAGCTCAACACTGCCAGTTTCTCATTGTCAATGCCGGAAAATTTAATGTCAGACTGACTGAATGCCGGATATGCCTGAGCAAACTTCTCATCACGAGATTTGTAGATCTCCGTGATCCTCTCTGAACGGCTCATAAGCAACTCAAACGAGTCAAGGCTCTTTACGCACTGAATACCCTTTACCTTATCGGGTTCAAGAGATTCCCACAACTTGTCGTCAACAAAAAGGATCTTTGAATCGGAGTGGTTGATGATATTGTGAAGATCGTCGGGCTTGAAGTCAGGCAAAATCGGCACCACCACCGCACCATAAGTAACCACTGCCAGGTAAGTGGCGCACCAGTTGGCAGAGTTTCGCCCGAGCAGGGCGATCATATCACCTTCACGGATGCCGTACTCCCTGAAAGTCATGTGCTGTTTGACCATTATTGCGGCGATCTCCTTGTACGTGTAACCTTTCTCCCGGTAATTCGAAAGCGCCTCTATGTCCCAGTTCTTCCTGATGCTATCCTCCACATAGGAGATAAATCGTTCCTTGATCATGATTTTGGAGTTTTTTTTATTTCGTTGGGCAAATGTAAGCTTTTTAAAAAATATTTGTCATCAGAATCTGTACAGCACAATCACTGTCAGGGTCATTAACAGGTTGACCACACTGAAGATTATGTTGTACCTGACTCTCTTCCCGGTGAAGCGGGTTATTTTTCGTGAAAAGATGCCGGCTGTAGGTACGAAAAGCACCAACAGGAACACGAAGAACTCTGCCCCGTCAAAGACCTGGCTCACCCCGCCGTCTCTGAGGCTGGCGAAATAGATTACCAACAGCATCACCAGCAGGTAGATCATGTATGTGCCTTTCAGGGCCAGTGTTGAGAGAGGCCTGGCATGATGAAGCCTGTGCGGTTTGAGATAAGCATATGCAATGGAGAAGACTATCACCATCAAGAGCGCACCTATGATATAGCTCATCATCTCAGGCAGGTTATACTTGCTCATTCAGTACCCGGCGCCGGGATTCATGCTGTCTCCAGCGTGGACCATACCAGTGAGCTTGCACCGAGGACTGCTGCATTCTGCGTACTCAGCCCGGATGGCAGCAGCTTCACCTTGTCTCGGTAGATATAGAGAAGGTTCTCCTCCATATGTTTCTTGGCCGGTTCAAAGATCAGCTCCTTGGCGAGGGCCAGGCCCCCGAAGAGGAAAATGGCCTCCGGATTGGTATGGGCCACCACGTCGGCAAGCTTGAATCCAAGCATGGCGCCGGTGTGCTCGAACGCCTCTAGGGCTATCGGGTCACCCCTTCGCGCTGCCTCATAGATCATCTTCGAATCAAGTTCATCGAAGCTGTGCTTGCGCAGTTCGCTGTCGTCAAGCCTGTCTGCCATTATCTTCAGAACCGTGCGTTTCAGTCCTGTGGCAGAGACATATGTCTCGAGGCATCCCTTCCGACCACACCCGCAGTCGCGATTTGACTGCCCGGGGCGTATGGATGTATGGCCTATCTCTCCTGCGAAGCCGTCATGGCCGTACACCAGCTTGCCGTCGACGACGAAGCCGCTGCCGAGACCAGTGCCCAGGGTTATCACCACGAAGTTCTTCATCTCCCTGGCTCCGCCGTAAATCATCTCACCAACAGCAGCAGCGTTGGCATCATTGGTGAGGATGACCGGCAGAGGGGTGTGGCGCGCAAAAATATCAGCCAACGGGATGATCCCTTTCCAGGGCAGGTCAGCCGGGTACTCAATGGTTCCCTTGTTGATATTGCCCATGGGGGCCCCGATGCCAAAACCAAGGATATCAAAATCCTTTCCGGCTTTCTGCGCGGTGATCATCATCTTCTCATAGAGAGCAGCAACAAAAACCTCAGGCTCATCATAATGACTGGTAATGATATGGTCTTCGGCCATGATCTTCCCTGCCCGGTCAACAAACCCAAAGGTGGTATTGGTACCTCCGATATCAATTCCCACAACTGTCTTTACCTTTTCCATATTCAGAAATAGAGTTTCCTCAACGTAAATATACGCTTTAGATCATACCTGTGAAAAAAAACTGTAGTCAGGGCAGCCGGCTGCTACTTTTTAGCTGCGGGGACGTATTCATTGCCTACCTTCCTTGCCCTTACTGGATGATCAAGGTCAATTCCCAGGGCGATGCCGGTCTCAACCAGTATGTTCCACCCGGCTGTCAGCTGCAGGTACTCGGCATAATCGCCTCCCTTGGGAATCACTATGGTAGGGAAGTCAGTCTTCTCATCCGAGATGGCAATGACATTCACTCCGACGCCTTTAACGATGCACTCCATGAACTTGTCACGGTCATGCTCGAAGGGGTCAACCCAGATGAGCACATCACCCTTATTCATCACCTCCTCTATGCCATGCAATGCAAAGGTTCCCTCGAGGAAGCCCGATTTTTTGCGGGTGATCTCGTTGGTCTTGAGTGCCAGTTCGGCAGCCACACCGTTATCGCGTCCGGCGAACCAGACCATTTCAGCATCGCGCATCATGGCCACGATCTTTTTGTCAATCTTCGCCGTCAGTACCTCTTCCATCTGTGATGCTGCCTTGTGCAGGCCGGTCATCTTCTCTCCCCTGAGGGCGCGCAGCAATGAGTCATAAAAGAGAGCCTGCTCCACCACTGACTTGGTGGCGGCGACGGCATTCTCCTTACCGCACTTCAGCACATGAGCCGCATGGGCGAACTCTTCCAGTTTGGTGTCTTTGTTGGCTGTAAGGCCGAAGACGGCGTCATGTTTTTGCTTTTTCAGCCTGTCAACGAGCCTGATGACCTCCTTGGTCTGGCCTGAGTTGGAAGCTGCGAAGACCACGAAGTCCTGCAGTTTATACTCGAGGGCCTGGGTGCAGCCTTCGGTGAGTACCGGAAGGAGAAACTCCTTCCTGAGGTTGGCGAAGATTGCCCTCTTTGCCGGGAAAAGCCTGCTGCTACCCTCTCCTGTCAGGAAGAGACCTTTCTTCTTTTTAAAGGCCGGAATGAAAGGAATGGAAGATTCGGGACGGAATGATTTCACTAATGCGGGTGTTTCCAGCATTTCGCGTACCAGCGCAAACTTACTGTATTTCTTCTCGGTCAGGTTCATGTCAGCTATATTATTGTTATACAATGAATTCTCTCAGGTCACGCTGCACCTGCGGGTCTTTCTGGAACCCGCCGCCCAGGTGCTGCCAGTACGGCTCGGCATATTCTGTTCCCGCTAATTTACCGTAGTTTTTGTTACCCTCCAGTACATAACCGAAGAAATCATCGATCTTATGCATGTGTTTCATCAGCTCGAGCTGGGAGACATGCCTGCCCAGCATCTCAATCTTTGTCTGCACCGCGCTGGTGACATCAACAAAGAAATGGGGCGGGGTAAGCTGCGATCCAAGAGGATCACTAAGAGTCAGCGGTGAAGTATGATAGAGGAGGGGGGTTACCTCCAATGGTTTCTCTGGAACAGGCACCGGGTCAAGAGAGGCAACCATTGCAGCCGCCTCAACAATGGCTGCGGTAGCCCTGTGATCAGGATGGTAGTCATTGGGCAGGTGGGTGAAGACGATTCCTGCCTGCACCCTGCGCATAAGAGAGATCACCTTCAGGCGCATCTCACGGGTGTCAAACAACGATCCGTCAATACCACCCATGGTATAATACTCTGCGTCAAGCACAGCAGCTGCGGCCTTCGCCTCCTCATAACGGACACGTGCAGTCTCCTCCATGCTCATGTTGCATCCTCCCAGGTCGCCCCCGGTCATTGTCGCAATCACAATCTTATACCCTCTGTCATGCAGAAGCTTCAGCGCGCCGGCATTCCATGCCTCGGCATCATCCGGGTGGGCATTGATAGAAAGAGCCACCTTGTTGAATTCAGTTGCCATTGCTTTAAGTTTTACCTGATTACCATGATCTTTTTAAGTCTCACAAACCCGGGAACTTCTCCGGTCAGCGGCTTCATATACCTGGCAAATGCGCCTGAGACATTGTTGCCTGCTGCATTGAAATACTCTGCCGGCATGGGTCTCGCAGCAATAGCCACTTTGCTGAGGAGGACCTTCCCGTAGATGACCTCATACGGATCATCTGATTTTCTGTCGATTGTCACCATGTATCCTGATTCGCCATTTTCGGCCAGGCGGACAGCTTCGATGCCACAGAGGTAGGCCTCCTCAAGGTCTGCGGGAAGCGCCCTTACATAGTCGCTCATTATCAACGACTCAGGCACCTGGAACTCGCCTCTCAGGCCGAATTCTGAAGATAACATCCGGTGAAGGGTGATGGCCACGCTGGCACCTCCCATGGCGCCAAACTCAGTGTTGCTGAATTTATCCTTCACCACCGAGGCGCTGACAGGTGTTCCGTCTTCATATTTGATGCCCTCACCGGCAACGACGAAGACCCAGCCGTATCTCCTGATGCATTGATCAGCATCGGCAAGGAATTTTTCCTTCACGAAGGGATGCTCAGGTGTATATATGAGATGCGGGGCTTCATCCTCATCGCGGCGTGCCACGGCAGTGGCAGCGGCCAACCATCCCGCATCGCGGCCGATGGTCTGGTAGACAACGAACTGGTCCACCTTCATCATGTCGCGGGCCAGAGTGCCTGCCTGCATCACGTTCAGTATGTTTGACCATGCCGCCGAGGCGAACCCGGGTGTGTGGTCAGTGCCGAACAGGTCATTGTCAACGGTCTTGGGTATGCCGACACCGGTGAGCTCATAACCCCTGGCACGGCACCAGGCTTCCACCCTGTTGATCGTATCCATCGTGTCATTCCCTCCGATCAGGAAGAAATACCTGATATCATATTTCTGCAGTACTGAGAGGATCTTTGGGAAATCTTCATCTTTCAGCTTGTAGCGGGATGACCCGAGGGCTGAAGAAGGGGTGTGGCGCAGACCGTGGATGATCTCAGCCGGCTGGGCCGAGAGGTCAAACAGCCACTCGTTCATGAACCCTTCGATACCGTAATTCATGCCATATACCTCCGATATCAGGCCTGACCTCCTGGAGGCGTCTATCACCCCTGCAAGGCTGGAGTTGATTACTGAAGTCGGACCACCCGACTGGCCTATGACTGCATTTCCCTTGATCATGATTAAGTATTCTGGTGTTGTTTATTTGAATTCAGTTCACTTGCAGATACAGACACTGCATTGGTTATACAAATTTCAGAATTCCGAAGTATTCCGGCCTGTGGTAATCAGGTTTTTCTGTGCCAACCGGGTTCCATGTAATAAAGTGGGGTGTGGTCAGCTTGTCGCCGCACTTGTAGAAATTAGCCCTGAAGCTTTTGCCTTCCAGGTTGCCGACATTGTGCCGGAAGAAAGTTTCAAGTGGAATGGCCACGGCGATTGACCATCTGATGTCACCGCTTATCTCGGCAAACGGCTCACTGCCCATGGTGGTGAGGCGACGGATGTTCCTGACGACGGCAGGGTCGGTACGGACGCTGTCATGACGTCCGTGGCCTGAGCCCATCAGTGTTGTGCCTATGGGATTGAACTCGAAGTTGTAATAGATGCCGTCATCTTCCGGCGAAACGAAGAACTCAACGCACGAGTCTTCACATACCATCTCGTTGGTGCTGCCCTTTTCGGCCCTGACATGCGCCTCCCTGACATAATATTTGATGTAGACCTCCCTTTCGCCCCATGCGATGTTGAATCTTACCTCAGGTTTGTATGTATGGCTCTGCCAGTTCACTGTTCCTATCTCGTGTCCTTCACCCAGTTCGTCGAGCCGTGCAGATACCTCCGCCATTGGCGGGATTTCCCTGTCTGTCTTCAGCTTTTTGACCTCAATGATACGCATAATTTTTAATGCTTTATGTATGACATATCAATTTTATGGAAAATCTTCATGCGGGTTACAATGCTTAATGCCCTACGGGCAATTCATGTCAACACTATTGCCTATTGCCTATTGCCTGCTATCGTGCTTCCTTCCAGATCAGCGCCGAAGCGCCCAGTATTGCCGCCTGTGCCTCCGGGAGCCCTGACGGCTCCACCCTGAAGGTGCCGCGGAAAACAGGTTGCACGAGCTCGTCGGCATATTTTCTCACCGGCACTAAGAGGGCGTCGCCTGCCTTTGCCAGTCCGCCGAAGAGGTATATGACCTCCGGGCTTGAGAAAATAACCGAGTTGGCTATCCCGAGTGCGATCATCCGGGCAGTCTGGTCAAGGGCTTCCTGAGCGATGAGGTCTCCGGCCGCCGCGGCTTCAGCGATCCGCCGTGAGGTGATCTCACTGCCCTTTAGCTCCCGCAGCAGGCTCTCATCACGGCGGTCGCTGAGCAGTGATAATACAGTGCGAACCAACCCTGTGGCTGATGCATAGGTTTCAAGACAGCCGCGGCGGCCGCATCCGCAAATCCGGCCTCCCTCAACCACGGTCATATGACCCAGCTCTCCGGCAAAACCTGTATGCCCGTACACCACCTCACCATCAACAACGATCCCGCTGCCGAGGCCGGTGCCCAGGGTCAGGATGATGAAGTCCTTCACATCCTTCGCAGCGCCGAAGATCATCTCACCGAGCGCTGCAGCATTGGCGTCATTGGTGATGCGTGTCTTCAGCTCCGTGCGGCGCTCGGTGATCTTTACCAGCGGAATGATCCCTTTCCACCGCAGGTTTGGAGCCAGCTCAATCGTCCCCTTGTTGAAGTTGGCATTGGGTGCGCCGATACCTATACCAATAAGCTTCAGCCCGCTGTGCTCCGCCGCCATCTGCTTCAGCTTCGCGTCAAGCGCAATGACAAAATCATCGGCAAACGCATAATCAGGCGTCGAGAGCCTACCCTCGGCATGAATGACACCACTGGCATCAACAAAACCAATCATGGTGTTTGTTCCACCAATGTCAACTCCGGCTACTACTTCTCTCATATGTTATGAATATTATACTTCCTTCAGCAGCTCAGGCTGTCTCTTGTATGTATCCAGCACGAGCTCACCGAACAGCGTGTTGGCCCATGCAAACCATTTACGGGTGAATTTTGAGGGATCGTCCTTCATGAACGACTCATGCATGAAGCCCGTTGCGGCATGGGTACTTTTAAGCATCCTGAGTGATGTGATTATATCATGGTTGTTTGAGGCGGTCAGCGCCTTCATGATGATGGCAATAGGCCATATGCGGCCAAGGCCGGTATGCGGGCTCCCCACACCATGTCCGCTGATGCCTGAAAAATAGTATGGGTTGCTTTTACTGAGCACAAATTTACGTGTGCGCAGGTAAAGAGGATCGCTGCGGTCAATGGTTCCAAGGTATGGCATGCTGAGCAGGCTGGGGACATTCGCATCATCCATGAAATTGTAGTTGTAGTAACCATCAGTCTCATATGGGATGATCTCTCCATGCTCCGGGTGGATGGTACGTGCATATTTCCCCAGGGCAGCATCGACCTCATCAGCGAGCACGGTGGCATCTGCCAGGAGCACCTCATCACGGGTGACATCGGCGGCAATCTCACCCATCTTCCGGAGTGCACTCACTGCAAAATAGTTTGAAGGAACCAGGAAGGGCCAGGTGGTTGCATCATCTGACGGCCTGAAGATGGATACTATCAGCCCAACCGGATTGACAGGATTGCCATAGCCGGCCCCTGCAACGGTGTCGGTCTGCCAGCCTGTGACCCGCTGGAACTTATAGGGACCCGGGCTCTCCTTGCGCTGCTGTTCTCTGAATGTCTTGATGATAAGCCTCATTGCAGATGACCACGAGGCATCGAAAACGGAAGTGTCTCCGGTGGCTTTCCAGTAGCCGTGAGCCAGCCTGACCGGATAACAGAGCGAGTCTATCTCCCACTTGCGCTCATGGAGCTCTGGCTTCATATCGGTCAGGTCATTCATCCATTCGCTCTGGCCGGGACCGTCATTGAAGGCATTGGCATAAGGATCGATGTGAATACACTTCACCTGCCTGTTGACCACGCCGGCAATGAGATCCTTTAACTGCGGGTCACGCGAGGCAAGCGGCACATAAGGCCATACCTGGGCAGATGAGTCGCGCAGCCACATTGCATTGATATCACCTGTTATTACAAAGGTATCGGGCCTGCCCTCCTTTTCGGAGAAGTTGACGGTGGTGTCAAGAGTGTTGGGAAAACAGTTTGAAAATAGCCATGCCAGCTCATTATCAGCTCCCAGGAATGACTCAATCTCTTTAATGGTCTCTTCAACGGCTTTGCTGCGGAACTTGCGCAGCCTGGCTGCTGGTCTCACTGAAGGCCACTTTCCGGCACTGCCTGTGGCAAATGATGGTATGCCTGCAGTGAGCGCTGCCCCGGCCACCATGCTGTTCCTGATAAACTTCCTGCGTGTAGACATCTGTTTACCTCTTTGTAGCAGGTTTATTCCTCAGGGAGACATCCTTAACATACATCTCCCCTATGTCCCAGTCCTGCTCCAGAGCCCAGTTGATTTTGACTTCCAGCTCGGCCGGATAATATGTTACCGGGTCGGGCTTCCTGCCAAAATTAAAGTCGCCGGTGGTCCACTTTCCATCTGAATCCAGGTCATAGATCGCCTTCAGCCTGTACCTGCCCTTTTCAAGAAGCGGGAAAAAGACCTCTCCCGGGCTGGTCAGTGAAGCTTCCTGTATCACTCTGTCCTTTTCTGCAGTCAGCTGAATTATCACCTTTCCATCGTATCCGGCAAGCTTAACCCTGAGACTTCCATAATCCTCTTCAGTTGCTACAGTGATGCGGTACATGGCAGAGTCACTTGCCACTCCGAAAATATCGCGGAATGCGCCCTTCCTGCACAGCAGTGTATAGGTCCCTCCCGGCTCGAGCTGAACCTTCATTAACAGGTGACGTGACGAGGCAGTGTCTCTTGCGAACCTGTACGGAACATCCGTCTGGACCGAATCAACCATCCGGGTAAGGCTTATGAGCGATGTATCGGGCTCCGCCAGTGGGGTGGCCGAAGTGAACGATGGCACAGTTCCGGGCTTGATTTTTCCTGTAATATTGGACTTGATACCCAGTCCCGGTGTCTTTCCTGAGCCTCCCCTGGGGGCAGCGGGTTTCATGTACCTGAAACTTATGGTATCGGTTTTTGCGGTAATCGCGCCTGTGCTGTCAGTGAATGGAAAGGTGAGAATGGCATCAATCAGGTCACGGCTGTAAACATCGGGATTTGTTACCCAGATCATGAATGTATCACGGGCAACATTGTGCTCCATGTACCATGATGAGCTGTCAGTTTCGGGCATGTTTACCGATACCTGTCCGCTGTCTGACGGCAGGGCCAGGCCGAAGCCGATGGCCCATGAGCTCTTCCTCTCGGTGAATGTCAGGTATTGCTTCTTCGGGGGTTGTTGGAAGGCATACAGCCTGTGCAGCCCGAAAACGAACTCATCGGGCTTGGTAGTCTCTGTGGCATTGGCAGGCTTGTATGTGACAGTGTCAGGCACAAGGCCGAAATAGTTTTCCGGGGTGATGCTGATGACTGAATCACCAAAGGCGAATATCTCATCATCCAGATCATATTTCGTGTTGCCATTGAGATCCTTAAGGGCGAAGAGCCTGTAGTTTCCGGGCCTGATGTTGCTTATCATGAACCCTCCCGAAGGATCCGGCCTGGATATATATGCCGGAAGTATGGTCCGTGGTGCAGTATCAGACAGATTGGAGTACATTACCACCATAACATCTTCAACTATCTCGAGATCAGAGGCATTGAACACGTTGCCGGTCAGTGATAGCGAGTCGAGTACCGGTCCGGTTGAGAAAACGTACTGGTAGTTGTTGATCGGGTTGTTTTCGTTATTGTCGCGAATAGCATCCTGAAAATAGAACGTGTATGTGGTACTGTCGGCCAGGTCATCCTCCCAGTTTACAACAAGACTCTTCCCCTTGAGTTTCACCTCGGGCTTTGTTGCCAGTGGAGGCGATACCATAAATTTTTCCGTTATACGGTCAAGTACGACATATTCATCGAAAGTGACGGCGAATGATTTGCCGGTGAATAAAACGGTGCCGTTCTCCGGCAGGCTTTTCAGTATAACCGGAGGCTCCGTGTCCTTCGGCCCTCCCGAGGGAGCGCTTATCTTTGCACACGAAAGCACAAATAGCGTGACCAGGACTGTCAATCCAAGGCTGCCTGATATGTATCTCCCGTGATCCACCACCTGCAAACTTACATCAAATTTTGTTACATGATATGTGTACCACAGGAGCTCTGGCGTGCCTTTTTACCGGAAATGGGATAACTGATTCTTTTTTACATAAATTTGTAATCCTAACATCATCAGTATGGAGCTTCAGATAATTCCGTGGAATGTTAATCCGGAGATCTTCCGGATAGGCAACTTTGCAGTAAGATGGTATGGCCTGCTCTTCGCATCGGGGTTCGTCTTCGGGTACTATATCATGAGAAAGATATTCCATAACGAAGGGTTGTCAGACGCAACACTTGACAGGTTGACTGTTTACATGGCTATAGGTACCATCGTCGGCGCCAGGCTGGGGCACTGTTTCTTCTATGAACCTGAATACTATCTCGCCAGGCCGCTGGAGATACTGAAGGTATGGCACGGCGGACTGGCAAGCCATGGTGCAGCCATAGGCATACTGCTGGCGCTCTGGCTCTTTGTGAGGAAGGAGAAGAAACCGTTCATATGGATCATTGACAGGGTGGTTGTTGTTGTTGCACTCGCAGGAGCGCTTATACGTCTCGGGAACCTGATGAACTCGGAAATCTACGGTGTCGAGACTACACTGCCATGGGGATTCGTATTCCTCCGGAACGGAGAGACGGCGCCAAAGCATCCGACCCAGATATACGAGGCGCTTGCATACCTCATAACTTTCGGCATACTGATGCGCATTTACTGGAAGAACCTCGGGAAGCAAAAACCCGGACTGCTGTTCGGCCTGTTCCTGTTACTTGTATTCGGATTCAGATTCTTTGTGGAGTATGTGAAAGAAGACCAGGTCGCTTTCGAGGCAGGGATGAAGCTGAACATGGGCCAGTGGCTGAGCATCCCGTTCGTACTGGCAGGTATCGCTCTACTCATCTGGGCATTCAACCGGAAACAGGCAACGGCACCGGTGGCCGAAAAATGGTCGCCAAAGAATGGCGTCCCTAAAAAATAACAGAAGCTTCGCCCCGGGCGGGAGAAGACTTTGATGAAGATGTGCTGGTCCGGTAGAAATACCGGCCCGCCTTAAGCAGTCCGCTCTTTACTGCTTTTTCATTATGCCGTTGAAAATCAGGGCCAGGATTGCCTCGAGGCGATAGTTGATATCAATTTCGCGCCTGCGCCAGAAGAGTGGAACTTCCATCCCCTTGAGCATTGTCTGTATTGCCATGGCGGTATACTCACTGTCATCCACGGAAAAGGTTCCCCTGTTTTTTCCTACATACACGAGCAGACGGATAATGGCCAGTTCCTCGCGGTCATAACGTGCCCGGATCTTTTCGATGAACTCAAAATGGTCGAGATTCTTGTCAAAGACAGCATTGTAGTAGTTTGAGAGCTTGGCAAACTCCCTCATTCTCACGTATATATAATTTCGAAGCTTGTCGGGCGGCGAGTCCACCTCCTTGATTGCAGCTGTCAGCCTTCTGCGCAGCTGGTTCGCCTCATACAGTACAACTGCTTCGAAAATCTCCTCCTTGCTCCCGAAGTAGTAATAAATGGAACTCTTCCCCTTTTTTAAGGCACTCGATATCTCATCCATCGTGGTCTTTCTGAAGCCGTAATGACTGAAAATCCTGCTTGCTGTCCGGATGATCCGTGCCCTGTATTCCTCCTTATCTACCATATGATTTTACTCTTATGCAAAGATAATCAATAAATTCTAAGGAGGTGGAACAAAGGGGTCGGATATTCGAAAATGATTGTGATTGAATTATGTAACAGTTTAAATAATCATAATAAGGGTAATTATTGTTAATTTTGTTGATTAATTCATGAGGGAAGCGGAGCTGATGAAGGTTGGGGAAGGCTATTACAGGAGCATCTGGTATGATACGGCTGACCACGGGTCAGTGCATGTGATTGACCAGAGGAAGCTTCCTTTTGCCTTTGAGGTGATGACCCTCAGGAACGTAAGTGATGTTTACGAAGCCATCAGGGAGATGGCTGTGAGGGGTGCGCCTCTCATTGGTGCTGCTGCAGCATGGGGAGTTTATCTCTCATTTATTGAGCACAACACCCGGGCAAAGAATTCCGGCGACATTGAAGAGTGCAGGGCACATAAAAAGAAAGGCAACCGTGAACATATCTGCGCTGATGATGTTTATAATGCGGTAATCAGTGATGCTCAGCTACTTAGATCAGCCAGACCGACCGCGGTCAATCTCGCTTGGGCGATTGATTATATGACCGGGGTGCTGAAAAACTTTCCTGACGCTGAGGTTTTACGAAGGGCGGCGGAAGGATTATGCGATGAGGAGGCTGAGAGAAGCAGGCTGATCGGAGTTAACGGACTGCCGGTTATTGAAGCGATAAGCAGCAGTAAGGGTGGAGAAACCGTCAATATACTGACACACTGCAATGCCGGTTGGCTGGCATGTGTTGACTACGGCACCGCGCTGGCGCCTGTTTATCTTGCACACGACAAGGGAATTAAGGTTCATGTATGGGTTGATGAGACCCGTCCGCGTAACCAGGGAAGCCGTCTCACAGCTTGGGAATTGCTCAATCACGGGGTGCCCTTCACCCTCATCACCGACAACGCGGGCGGCCACCTGATGCAGAACGGTATGGTAGATATGGTGATCGTCGGGTGTGACAGGGCTACAGCATCAGGCGATGTCGCCAACAAGACGGGAACATATCTCAAGGCTCTTGCTGCATTTGATAACGGAGTGCCTTTTTATTCGGCACTGCCTGTGTCGACATTTGACCTGTCAGTTGACCGTCCGGAACAAATTGAGATCGAAGAGCGCGACGCTGGTGAGGTGAGCGCTATAGATGGTATAAGAATTGCACCTGAGGGTGTACATGTTTCTAATTACGGGTTTGACGTTACACCTGCACGTCTTATCACAGGTCTCATTACAGATCGCGGAATTTGCAGGGCGGATAAGGAATCGGTATTAAAAACAGTATCATAGGTTATATGGAAGGTTTTGTCAAGTTTAACTGCTACTGGAGCCAGTCGGGTCCGGTAATCACTGACGAGCAGTATGAGATCATCAATCACTGGAGAGAGATACTCTTCAATCTAGATCTTGTCGGTGCTTTTGAGAATGGTGTGGGGTTCGGCAATATCAGCATACGTATAGGAAAGTCGACTCAGTTTGTTATAACCGGATCATCCACCGGTGACATACCCGAGCTTGAGCCCGGGCATTATGTAAAGGTATCATCATTCAATATAGACGACAATGCGGTTATGTGCAGCGGGCCGCTGAAAGCCTCCTCAGAGTCACTGACCCATGCAGCTATATACACGGCTGATCCGGGCACCAATGCGATCATCCATGTTCACTCGACGCGTTTGTGGGAAGAGCTGATGAACAAGGTCCCGACCACTGATCCGGCTGTAGAGTATGGCACGCCTGCCATGGCGAAGGAGATGATACGCATCTTCAGTGAGCCGGAGGTATTCGAGAAGAGGATCATTGTCATGGCCGGTGACCGCGGTGGTCTGATCACCTTCGGTTATGACCTGGATGAGGCAGGGGGTGTACTGTTTGATTATATAAACAGGCAGTAGGCAATAGGCAGTAGGCAATAGTGTGACAATGATATCCCGTAGGGGTTAAAGCATTGTAGAACAAGACATGTAGATTAACCCTACCCCGTAGGGGTTACAGCATTGTAGCACCAGATGCCCCTTCTCTCCGCTACCGGCCATCCGGTAGTATCACGGGCATGCATGAAAAAATTTGGTTTGCAGATAATTCAATTTGATATTATATTTGCACCCTGTTATTTCGGGCCCATAGCTCAGATGGTTAGCAGCATCCCGACACGCAGTGTCGGGAGGGTCGCTGGCCGATACAAGCGAATGACCCGGTTGATTGAAATAATTTTCGGGCCCATAGCTCAGATGGTTAGCAGCACCTGACTCATAATCAGGGGGTCGCTGGTTCGATCCCAGCTGGGCCCACAACAAGGCAGCCGATTCCGGCTGCCTTTGTCATTTTTAACAGGGATCGACTAATTAAGATGTAATCCATGACATATTATCAAAATAATAAATTAAATATGTCGCTAAAACTCTTGTACTGTGACATTCGTTCTTGGTCACTGGATATTTGTTTGTAGATTTCATTTATTACGTACGTTGTGGCTTCCTCTATAGAACTTTGGCTTGACCAATCTACATCAAAGTCAAAATATTTAATAGTACCATTTATCAATTTAAAAGCAGTTTCTTCATCTTTATCTGTTCCATGTCCATTTAAATAGCAGTCTATCAGATAATACAATGCCTTTGTATTAACTTCGTTTTGAGACGCAGATGTATTATACGCACACATAAAAAACAGAAACGCTTCTTGTGGGTACTTTTTCTTATCCCCTAAACCATGATAACATATTAAAGCGAACTTTTCTGCAAATTCACTTTTAGCACCTTCCATATCAGGACTATCTAATATTAATCTTGGATAAGAAAATCTTTCATCAGTATAGAATTTATCTTCATCTATTATCCACATGCAAATAGCCTGATTGGCCTTCAGGCTCCAGTTTAATGAATCTTTTTCCAGGGCTTTATTTGTCCACTTAAGAGTTTCTATAACTCCTCCAGGGGCATTACCCCTTCCATAAAAACAGTATTTTGCATAAAGATCGTAGGCAGCCTCCCAGTTGTGTTCACATGCTTTCTTTAACCAATATGCAGCGGCCACAAATGGATCTTTGCTGTCAAAAGGTGCCCAATAAGCCTTGTTAGTCTCATCATAAGGGTCTGTATAATTGAATCTTAAAGCTAACAGATACTCTGCTTCACCGTAGCCTTTATTTGCCATCTCAAGATTATACTTAATATCTTCTTTACATCTTTCCCGCTCTGCCTGACTCAGATTCTGTGCATTGGATATTGTTGTAACGGCAATTGCCAGAAATAATAATCCCTTTTTCATCTGATAATATTTTATTTTAATGGTTCGCTAATGTATCATTAAAAATTGCTTTTATTGAACAAAATAGGAGTGTTATCAATTGGGCCTGTGCTGAAGATCTGCTAAAGCGTTCATTAATATACCATTTCTCAAAAGGTGTAATCGGGAAGCAAAAATGGTTCTTCCTGTATACATGCTGCCTCAACCAATGAATTCAGGTTCAGCAGGGATTGCTATTCAAACACTATGTGTCGGTTAATTTATGATAATATCAAGGGAGTAAATCTATATCGGGATCAGAGTACACTCTATATTGTCAGCCAAAATGCTCATGTGTCCTTTCTTGACAATTATGGCACGGTGATGCCTTCATTCAATCCTGTTTATTTATCCCTTGGAATAGATCCTGTTAAGATAGAGGAACTGACCTTCGGGGAAAATGAAAAGAAATTGGCAAAAATGTATTATTATGATACTGACAACCTGGCATGGGTCGAGTTGGCTGGTAACACAAGCAAAAACGCCGATACCGTAACTACATCAATAACTAAATCGGGTTCCTATGCTATTGGAATTGAAATAAATCCCGAGCATGATATTTTCCCTCCTCAAATTACAGATTATTCGCCAAGAGATAATGAATCGACAGGTGCATATCCGTTATATTGGGCTTCGCTAATTGAGGGTCCTGTAGAAACTGGAATAGATCTCTCAAAGACTTCAATTATTGTTGATGGTAAAGAGGTACCTGCAACCTGGAATCCGGTGGATAACATAATTTCTTATCAACAGATCGATTCATTAGCACCGGGATTGCATACATTGAAAGTAATTGCTTCAGACTACAATGGGAACAAACAAGAAATCAATTCGTCATTCAAAGTTGTTCTTACCACTTCCATAGAATCGGTTGAAAATGACAAAATAAAATTTGAACTATCCCCTAATCCAGCTTTTGAATATGTGAATATTTCAATTAGCAGTTTATCAACCGGGACATTGTATATAGATGCTTTTAACCAAAATGGTCAGAAAATAAAAACAATCTGCAGCCAGTCCGGATTTTCAAGCGAAATGATTGCTACATGGGATTTGTCTGATCACAATGGTGTAAAGCTTAGGAATGGAGTCTATTATGTGCGTATTACAAACAATGAAAGAATATATGTTAAGAAATTGATAATTTATTAGAGTCATATGCACAGATAATCAGATTTGAATAATATCCACGTGATACATAAAAGAAACCATCTAAATTTAGCTGCTGCTAATTAAGGGAAGCTTTCACTTTTGAAGGCTATACTCTGAATAAGTTCGTAAAGGGGTAACTATTCCATGGCAATCAGACACAAAAAGGGCAGTTTTGTGGAAAATTCATATTGATCATGACAGGCACCGGAAAATAATTTATTTTGTAGACTATTAAATGTATCACAGAGAGCCTTAAAAATGACAACAAGCAACCTAATCAACCAATGCAAGAAATTTTTCTTCATCATTTCTTTTGTTCTCATAACACTTTCAACTTCCGGTCAGGAAAAGACATTTAATATCACTATCGACGGAGCCAGCCGGCATCAAACTCTGGATGGCTTCGGAGTCAATATTAATCCCGCCTGGTGGTACAACGGCGAATATGGAAATGCCACCACGATCATTCCTGCGCTCGATTTGCTTATAGATTCGCTTGGTGCGACAATATTCAGGGTCGCTGTTGAAGAGATCGACTGGGAAGCTGAAAATGATGATAACGATCCTTTTCATTTCAACTGGGAATATTTTAATAAGATATTTTCCGATACGAAGTTCAGTTGCATATGGGATGCATTACGTCATCTGAATAATAAGGGAATTTCTGACGATCTTTTGATCAGTTTCATGGGGGCCCCTCCTTCGCCCGCTCCGCAATCAGGAAAAGATCCATCCAAAAGCTGGATGGGGGAAACTGACTACAGCATCAGTCCGGATAAGGAAGAAGAACTGGTGGAATCGATAGCAGCTTTTCTATATTACATGAGGAACACCGCCAGGATTGAATTTTACCTGGTTTCGCCGATGAACGAGACTGATGTGATCTCCTGGTCTAAAAGTCCCGAACATCCTGATGGTATCGTTGAAGGCCCCAATATGCCCGATCCTGTTCAGTATGCAAGGGTGTTAAGGAAGTTGGCCAGGAGGCTTGATGCAATCGGAATGAGCGACATTCGCTTTGTTGCTCCGGATGCAGCTGGTGATAAGCTGTTTGCCGGTATCATGGATGAAATGGTGAAGGACACCTATCTTATGAGTAAACTTGCCAGCTGGGGGGTTCATCAATATGGCAATGATGCAACAAACTACAAGGAAATCATAAACAGGCCGGTAAATCTTACGAGGTCATTCTGGGTCACTGAAACAGCCGCAATAGGAAGTATGCTGGGACAGCTTGATGATGACGCCCGTGCTTATATGTTCTGGGATGGTTTCGATTGTGTCTATCAGCATGCAAGGAGAAACGGATACGGAGATGTTGCGCCTAACGACTGGCCCTTCAGCATGTCGCCGGAAGACGGAAAACCATTGATTGAGTACGAGGTTGAAACCGGGAGATGGATCCCAAGAAAGCAATTCTATCAACATTCACAGCTGATGAAGTTTATTAAACCCGGAGCAGTGCGTATAGGCCTGACAGGGCAGGATGAACCCCTTCAGGCATATGCGTTTGGTAATACGGACGGGAGCCTTGTGATAACCGGACGAAACTCAGCCCACTCAGGTGTAGTCATGAACGGAAGACTTGAAAACTTCAGGCCTGTTCAAAATATTAAAATGATCATTACTGATGCTCAAAATAACCTTGCGGAGAAAAAGGAAATATCATTTTCGGGAGAATCATTCAAGGCTGACCTGCCTGCCAATTGTATTTTCACAATTATCTCAGATGTTGATTTCAATCCGGCAGCTTCAGAAAGACCTGATCCGGAGCCTGCGGGCTGGTATGCAGGTGATTTGCATGTCCACAGAAACTGCGGCGAAGCAACTACCATCCTCGGAGAAAACGAATTGATTGCAATGATGGAGCCAAATGATATTGCAGTAATGACGCTTCTTGCAGATATGGGAAACGGCGAAGTAAAAGACAGCCGGACTGATCTTCCAAAGGTGAACGGGGAGGACGCCATCCAATCAGTACCGGGAAGAATCATTCACTGGGATGCGGAGTGGCATTTTGATCCTGCGGGCGTAACATTTGATAACAAGGCGCTTGGCGGGCATATTCTCCTGCTCGGACTGAAAGAAGCCCATACCATCTGGGATGAGTCTTCATACAGGGTTCTTGATTGGGGCAGATCACAGAATGCCGTCGCAGGACTCTGCCATATGCAATATCTGGATGAAGGGATCCCTGGTGATCTGACATGTTGCATACCAATCGACTATCCGGTTGAGGCGGCACTGGGAACAATAGATTTTCTTTCGGAGGATGTGTGGATTAATGATGCTGCAATTAACAGCTACTACAAAATCCTGAACTGTGGCTTCAGATTAGGATGGACAGCCGGTACAGATTTCCCCTGCAACAACAGCATAGCACCCGGATCATTCCTGACCTATGTTCAGATCAATGACAAGCAACTTACATACAGTAACTGGATTGATGGCATAAAAAATGGAAGAACCGTAGTTTCTACAAATGGCCATAAAGAGTTTCTGGATCTTAAGGTAAATGGAACCGCAGGTCCGGGTTATGAAATAAAATTAAACAAAAGAAAAAAAGTCAAAATTGATGCTGCCTGGAGTTCAGTCACAAAACAGGAGGGGAAGATCGAAATAGTCTGCAACGGAAAGGTTGTTGAATCCATTGAAGGTGATTCAGGACCGGGCGCCCCGTTGAAATTCAGGACAGACCTCAGGATAACGGAAAGCAGCTGGATCTGTGCACGACGTATGGATGAAACAGGCCACCGATCACATACATCCCCGGTGTACATTTCTTTAAGGAATGATCCCGTGAGAGCCAGCGCTGAAGATGCCCGGTTTTTTATTGACTGGATCGACAATATCCTTAAAAGGATCGGGCCCGGAGGTCCATGGAACCAATATTTCAAGAGTAATCCGGAAGCTGTCCGGACAAGGTACATGAAAGCCAGAAAAATTTATGAAGATATTGCCGCTGAAGCTGCTTCCAATAAAAAGTAACTGACAGGTAATTGATCTGCTTATGATAAATATTTTAAAAACCAATATTGCATTCTGTTGTTTGATTTTTTTCTGTCTCGGAATCGCAGGATGTTCAGGTTCGGGCCCGGATGCACCAATACTTGTCATATCCGGGCAGGATGATTTTGGATTGTATACGGAGGAAATCCTCAGGGCAGAAGGATTTAATGAATTTAAAACAGGATCACTGGAAGATGTTAAAGGAAACAAATCATTTCTTTCCGGATTTCCTGTAGTTATTCTTTCGCAGAAAGTGACTGATAAAGAAGCATGGCTGGCATTTGAGCGTTATGTTAATAAAGGAGGCAGCCTTATTTCCGTTATCCCGTCAGACTTTCCGAATTCCATTTTCGGAAAAGGGGAATTTATTAACGGAAAGGAACCATATTATATTTTTATTGATACAACTGCAGTTGAAGGAAGTAAGCTTTCCAGCCACAGAATACAGATTCACGTAGAAAGATACGTTCCTCAGCAGGATTCATCCACAGTAATTGCAAGGTTCGGTAACCAGAGCGGCCCTGATAGCAGAAGTCCTGCCTTAGTGACAGGATCATACGGCAAAGGCCGGACTGCAGCTTTTCTGTATAACCTGCCAGCAAATATTGTTCTGACCAGGCAGGGAAATCCCGAATTTGCAGGCGACGAAAAAGACAGCATCCCCGGGCTGAGGGCTATGGATCTTTTCACGGACGGGTGGGTCGATCCGGACTGCAATTCCATTAACCAGGCCGACGAACAGATGCACCTTCTGGCCAATCTTATTAATTCATTTTGCAGTGATATAATGCCGCTGCCCAGACTCTGGTATTTTCCCGATACCCTTAAATGCCTTGCAACACTGACAAATGACGGTGAGTACAGAAGCGAAGATGATTTTGAAAAGCAGTTCAGCGATGTTGATTCCATGGGTGCAATGATGTCACTCTATGTCATGCAGACAGAAAAAATATCGAAAGAATGGGTAGACAAATGGGTATCAGAAGGGTTTGAGATTTCGGGACATCCGGACGGTACTGTTAAGGCCTCCGCACCTGGCATGAGATTTATGGACAGCGTCATGGCAGCAAAAGCAAATGAGATCAGCCTCCGTTACAACCTTCAAATGACTACGGTTGTAAATCACTGGTTTGTCTGGTGCGGAACTGATACTGGCGGTAAAAAGGATTTTGCCACCCAGGCAAGTATAGAGGCTAACAATGGTATAGCTCTGGACCTGAATTATGCACATTATGATAATAATTCATCACAAGGACATTTCCTGGGCACTTCCGGTTATGAGCAGGGTAATTTCACGGGAAGCGGATTGCCCATGAGGTTTGCATCCCATGATGGCAGTTTCATAAATATATGGCAGCATCTGACCAATGTCTACGATCAGCAGTATAATGAAAATAATGATCCGGAGGGATTTTTTGAATGCTTCAAAGGTCTGATGGACAGAAGCATTGAGGATGAGATATTTTCATTTATCAGCATAAAATCGCATAATGATGAGTATTATTTCGCGAAGGATCCACTTCTGAAAATGCTGAAATATGCCAGTGACAGGGATGTCCCTGTCTGGACTGCTTCCCGCCTTCTTGATTTTATTAAAACCAGGGATGATGCAAAATTTAATGGAATAAAGTGGGACAGGGGCAGATTATCATTTACTCTTGAGAGCCTTCAGCAATGCAAGGATAAACTTTCAATAATCATACCTTTCAGTCATTCAGGTAAAGAAATAAGCAAGGTGGAAGCCGACGGAAAACCGGCAGTCTTTACAATAAGGACTATCAGAGGTTTTAAATATGCGTTTGTATTGATTGATCCCGGGAAGAATGTCAATATCATTGCAACCTATAGTAAAAACAGATATGAATTGTATACACCGGAATAGTTGACCCGGGAGATAAGACTGTTGTTTCATATCCCTTTATGACCTGGTGAAAAGGGAAATTGAACCGGGTTCGGATGAAAGTAAAGTGAAGATTATTCCTGTTCCCGATAAGTTTGGTGATTGCCTGATCAGCGGTTTCTATAAGGTCACTTCAGGTTCATATACAGGATACTGACCAGGGAAGGAGCGAAAATGCGCTCCTACCGCCAGCCCGAACTTATGTAGCCCGCATTTGTTATTGTGTTTTAAAGAGATTAAGATATTCTTAAAAAAGCACACAAAGGAGAAGTTTAAATTTGCAAAACAAAAGTCGAAGCTGGCCGGAGAAATCAGGGGATCATTTTTCGTTATAAAGGGCGAATATTAAAACAGTGGTGCAGATGGCCGTTTTAAGCATAACGGCCTCCTCTCGTTCCGGTCAGTTATCTTCATAAGATTTGCCGATTGTCCGGTCCAGGGTGTCATTGATAATAACGCCAGTCATGCCCGACAAATGAATAGTTCCCGCATCTTTGAGGCATTCATGCCGAATTCCTGAATAAAAGATCTGCTGAAGTAATTTGCATCCCTGAATCCTACTTCATATGCGATCTCAGAAACATGTCTGTCAGATTCCAGAAGAAGCGCTTTTGCCTTCTGCAGCCTGAAATTACGGATAAAATTAGATGCTGATTGTCCGGTAAGGGCGGTCAGTTTCCGATGAAGTTGGATCCTGCTGATGCCAAGATCCACGTGCAAATCATTTATCCCATACCTGTCGTTCCGGTAATTTTCTTCAAGACGTCCCGTTACCCGATCCAGGAACGTTTCATTCACCAGCGGTTCCTTTTCGTCAACGGTTTTACCATAAAGTGTGCCGGTGTATTTCAGTCGCAACATTTCTCTCTGGACGAGCAGATTATGCAGACAGATCATCAGTTCCCGCCTGTTGAAGGGTTTTGTAAGCCAGGCATCTGCGCCCTGCTTTATTCCGGCAATCCTTGAGCCGGCGTCGGCCCTTGCAGTCAGAAAAACGATGGGGATATGGCTGGTCCGAAAATCATTTTTCAGCTCCCTGCAAACCTGGTAACCATCTTTCCCGGGCATCATTACATCGCTCAGGATGATATCGGGAATTCGTTCCATGGCCAGTTCAACCCCGCGAATGCCGTTTTCGGCTGTTATTAGCTGGTAATTGTTTCGGAGCAGGCGAAGAAGGTATTCTGTCAATTCAGGATTGTCTTCTATGATCAGTAATATGGGGCGGGCGGAAACTGTTCCATCAGCCTCATGTCCGGCACCGGTTTCCGCTTCCTTTTGTGTGGCCTTATCATCACCGGCATCAAATTCCTCAATTTTCGCATTGTTGGAGACCGGAAGTGTCACGATGAATTCAGAACCTTTCCCCTGGCTGCTTTTTACGCTTATGGAGCCCTTCATCAGCTTTATGTATTCATTGACCAGTGTAAGGCCAATCCCAGTGCCTTCCCGGCCGGTAAAACGGTTGTCTTCTATCCGGTAAAAACGGATGAAGATTTTATCAAGCTTATCTTCGGGTATCCCTATTCCCGTATCGCGGACGTTGATTTCAACCTTTCGCTCAGATGTTTTACCGGATTCTGCCTGTCTCAGCTTTACAAAAACATCACCGTCTTCGGGAGTAAACTTGATGGCATTTGATATCAGGTTCGCCAGTGATTCTTCAAGCTTTTCCCTTTCAAAATCCATAATAAGCCGGGCAGGTTGAGCCTCAAAATGCAACCGGACCTTTTTAAAATCGGCATATCCCTGGAAAGAGCCTGTAACAAGTCTTACAAATGCCACCAGATCACTCTGGATGTAATGCATTGGCACATTGCCCTCCTCGATTTTCGAAAGGTTCAGCATCTGGTTTACCAGGAACAAAATCTTATCGGCACTCCGGATGATGCTCTTTGCCTTTTCGGTGGCTTCCCCGGAATGTTGATCGGTTATTTCTTCGGCATTTCCCCTGATCAGGGTCAGCGGGGTGCGGAATTCGTGCGTGATGTTTGCGTACAGTTTCGACTTCAACAGATCAAGTTCCTGAAGGTGTTTTGCTTTTTGTCCCGCTTCTTTGGTTCTGGCAATGATGCTGTCATAAAACACTTTTACCAGGAACAGGCACATCCAGATTTCATTCAATGTGAAAATCAAATTGTTGAATTCAGGGGTCCAATCCGAGGTGGGTTTAAGATATGGATATGAGAATACTATAATGATTAGGCATGAAATGTAAAGGCAGGCATTAACAACAAGTATTTTTTTCCTGCATATAGCCAGTGTATGCATAAAAGGAATAAAGGCTCCTCCCCAGGCACCAAATGAAGTTGGCAATCCCCCCAATTTAATTACTATTAAAAAACACATAAACATATACAGGCCGTAATACACATTGAGGAAGATACCGATACCTCTCCGGATGATAAACAACAGGGCTGCAGGGAATATCATGATCAGAAGCAGGGGAACGCAAATAAGGAACATCTCAACTTTATCCAGTATAAGAAACAAAATATAGAGAGAACTGAGAGTGATGGTAGGTATGATCATATTTCCCACCAGGTAGACTTTCTGGCCAATCATATCAGGCGTATCTTTTTCGTGCACAAGATGCCTGCTTAGCCATTGATCTATTTTCGGATGGAGTATCATATCAATTATCCTGTATGATATAAAATCAGTCAGACAAGCGATTTTCTCATTTCTTTTGGTGTGATTCCGTGTTCCTGCACAAAAGCACGGGTAAAATAATTCGGGTGGGCAAAGCCCACTTCAAGGGCAATTTCCGAGACATTCCTGTCGGTTTCCTGCAGTAGTTTACGGGCTTTGTGCAGCCGAAAACTCCGGATAAAACCCGAAGTCGGCTGCCCGGTAAGCGCAGTCAGTTTCCGGTGAAGCTGCACACGGCTGATGCCCAGATACCGAGAAAGATCATCGATGCGGAATTTTTCATTCCGGTAGTTTTGTTCAAGGGCATCCAGAACCTTGTTCAGAAACTTTGCATTTTCAAGGCCTGAGGGTTCTTCAGGAATTGGTTCGTACAGTTTCGCCTGGTATTTCAGCCTGAGTTTCTCCCGCTGAATGTAAAGCTGGTGCAGGCAGGTCATCAGTTCCTTTTTGTCGAAAGGTTTGGTGAGATACGCATCGGCGCCGCAGGCCAGGCCTGTTATCCGTGAATCGGAATCAGCCCTGGCAGTAAGCATGACAACGGGTATATGGTTCGTGCGGAAATCATTTTTCAGCTCACCGCAAACCTGATAGCCATCCTTACCGGGCATCATAATATCGCAGAGGATGATATCCGGGATATGAGTTACGGCCTGTTCCACCCCGGATATCCCGTCTTCGGCGGTAAGAACATTGTATTCAGATCCCAGCAATGATTTCAGGTATTCAATCAGTTCCTTGTTATCTTCAACAACAAGGATCCGGGGAAGCCCTTGTTCATGACCGATTTTGCCTGACACCGGGATAACCTGTTTTTCGATATTGGAGAAGGCACCCCTGGCCCGGATTTCATTTTTAACCGGGGAGTCATGGGTTACCGGCAGGGTAATCACAAACTCTGAACCCTCTCCGGGAGTGCTGGTTACTCTTATGGAGCCATTCATCATTTTCAGGTACTCCTGGACGATTGTAAGGCCTATGCCCGTGCCTTCCCGGTAAGGAAATCCTATATCTTCCACCCGGTAAAAACGGATGAATATTTTATCGAGCTGGTCTTCAGGAATGCCAATTCCTGTATCGCGAACACTGATCTCAACATGCTGTCGAGGTGTCTGGCCTTGCCCGGGCAGACGAAGCGCAACAAACACCTCTCCGTCTTCAGGTGTGTATTTGATGGCATTTGAAAGCAGGTTTGAAACCGATTCTTCAAGTTTCTCAGGATCAATATCCATCATCAGGGCCGGGAACTCCGGATCGTAATGCAATTCAAGTTTCCTCCGGTTCGCATACTCCCTGAAAGAATCCACAATTGACCGTACAAATACGACCAGGTCGGTTTGCACGAAACGGAGCGGGGTTCCCCCCTCTTCCAATTTTGACAGGTTGAGCATCTGGTTTACCAGGAACAGGATTTTATCCGAATTACGGACAATACTCTTTGCTCTTTCGGCGATTTCGCCCTCATTTGCATCACCTATGTCCTCTGCATTCCCTTTAATCAATGTTAAAGGAGTGCGGAATTCATGTGCGATGTTTGCGTATAGTTTCGATTTCAGCAAGTCCAGCTCCTGCAGCTGCCGTGCCCTGCTTTTTGCAGCATTTTCGCCCTTCACAATTGTGGAATAGAGGGCCAGGGCAATCACAATCCCGATCCATCCGTAGTTGATGGCAAAAAACAGGTTGTTCTTCCATCCGGTCAGTGTCTCATCCGGCTGCAGCCAGGGGAAAGAGATTCCTGTGACAAGTACCCCGATTACATATAATATCCCAACAAATATCAGCAACCCGGTGTCTTCCATCCATTGGGCCGTAAGCAGAAAAAAATAAGCCACCATTAACAGGCCTGCCGAACTGGCAAATCCCCCGAGACTGGTTATGATGAAGAATATGAGGACGATGTACGTGCTGAAAACCGTATAAACGAACCACCTGGACCATTTCCGTATGATGATGAGAAGGATCGTCTGAGCCAGGGTAAAGCCCAGAAGCAACAAAATGTGCCATGCCAGGTTTCTCAGCTCCAGGAAATAAGCCAGAAAGGTTACGCACGAAAAAATAATAATGGCTACAACGTTAGTGACCAGGAAGAATTTCTTTCGGAGAATCAGTTCCGGTGTATCTTTCTGATAGGAGAATAACCGTGCATACCAACTGTCAAATACCGAAAGCCGTAACATATCTGGCAGATTAATTATAAAAGCCTAAATAAAACCTCAACGGTTTTGAGCAGAACCCGCTTTAATGAATTTAGCCTAATATGCTGATATCAAATTTACAACAAATACTATAATGGGTAGTACGGTTTTTAGAAAAATATACTTCAGGCGTTCGATGTTAAGGTATGGGCATAAAAAAACGGGAGGGATGAGCCATACTCCTCCGCTCCCGTTTGATGAAAAGAAAGCCTGACTTCAGGCTATATCAGAATCATTCAAACTCAATAAATCCTTCCGATGTCCAGCAATTTATGTGCTCTACACTGTTTGCCTGGCCAATGGATGGCAGAACTCCCGAAATCCCTAGGAATTTTCCTGTACCGCTTCCGGGTGTAATCTCAAATTCACCTTCCCAGTTTTGTTCAGGAAGATAACTTTTTACCCACCACGTAAATTCAAAACTGTCGCCATTTGCACCTACAAGTATACCTGTTCCGTACTGATACAGTAACGGTTTACTTTCTTCAACCATAAAATCAGTGCCATCGACCTCATAGTAGCTTGTACCAGAGCCGGCAACACTTCCCAGATGGGTTCCGGTCCCGCTGATAACCATCCGCTTTTTACAATAGCTTGACGGATTGGCCGGGTCATTCCCCGGTATCGGCAAAAATACCGGGTCGGATGCCATATCCGGAACCGCACACATGTCAGCTTTGAACGGTATTGGCACATTGGCCTTCTTCAGTTCAACGCCGGAAAAGTTTTCATCAGAAGTGTAGTCTTTTGCGCAACCGGCAAAAAACACCATCACAATCGCAAAAAAGCTGATAAGTGTCTTCATAATTACCTCCGTTTAAAGATTGATTACCAAAATGATCTGCAGTAATCAAAGTTAAGTCCGGGGCCTCAGCCGGTTGATTGCCTATTGTACCAATGTTAGCAGTATTGTTTCAGCCCTTTAAATAACTGTATGCATAAAATCCAAAAGTTACAATCCTTCAGGTTGTTCAGATATATTTGACACAGGGCTTGCCATAAAGTAACTTTGCATCCAGATGATCACCAAAATCAGATAACATGAAAACACCAATGTTTTTATTCTGTGCCGTCATCTCTCTTTCTTTCAATCTGAAGACTCAGGGGCAAACAGTCGATGAAGAACTTACGAAAGCGCAAGCCCTTTTTAAAGAAGGGAAGCCTGAAGAGGCAACAAATATTTACCTCGGATTGATGGAGAAATACCCGAAGAACAGGGAGGCAGTTCAGGGCTGGCTGATAGTTAACATGAAAAGAACTCCGACTGGTGAGCAGGATGCAATTAAACAGCTTGAAGAGCTTGAACTAAAATATCCTGATAATACAGGTATATTGTTTTTCAAGACTTTCATCCAGGCTGAGTACAACCAGATGGATGATGCGTTAAAAAACACCGAAAAATTAATTACCGTCGAACCGGAAGACGGATTGAACTGGCTCTTCAGGGGACAGGTTCTTGAAGGTGCGGGTCGGAATGAGGAGGCACTGACTGCCTATCAGAAATCGACAACACTCACACCCGAAAATGCCGATTCATGGCAGAACCTGGCCGGACTGCATACAAAAACCGGTCATTTCGACGAAGCAATTTCGTGCTTTAACAAGGCTGTCGAACTTGCACCGAATCAGCCTGTTTTCATTTATAACCGCGGATGCTGCTATTGTCGTAAAGGTGACAAGGAAAATGCCCTTGCTGATCTCCGGAAGGCTGTCAATATGAATCCGCAGTTTAAGTCACATGCACAAACAGACTCTGACTTCCAGAGTCTCTGGGAAGATGCGGACTTTAAGAAGATTGTGGGTCTTTAATTTACCTGATTTTCACATGTTCCCGGGACCATTCCCTCCTAAAGCACCCTGGCTGCCTTTTCCGGTTTTGGTGCCTTAACAACAAGTATTCGTGCCATACAGGAAGATGAATTGCTCAGCCGATGAACGATACCAGCCGGACTTTCAATCAGCGTGTCCCGTTCACATGTGGCAGCCTCATCGCCAATGTGGACAACCGGTGTTCCTTCCAGAACATAAAATGCAACATCAACCGGGGTCCTGTGAGGCTTCAGGCTTTCGCCGGGCTTAAGCGTAATATGCATTATCTGTGCAGATTCACGGTTATAAAGCTGCCTGACATCAACATTGTGAGGATTTTCCCTTGACGGTTCGGTATCAAACTTTCTTGTAATCATGTTATAGATTTATTTTGTGTGTGTCATTCCAAAATATTTTCATAGCCCTTCTTCCTGTACTTCCTCCTCCATACCATATATCCGCTGAAGACCACAATTATGCCTGTGATACCGGCCAATGGTACAATGAGTATGTAGAACATCCCTGTCAGGTTTTCAAAGATCCTGCCTGTGTGAATCTCAAGACAGAGGCTCCACAGTGAAATTCTGGATTCCTTTATAATTTCAGAAGGCATTTCAGGGAAGGATTTGCCATTCTGAAGGGGCAAAACTCCCGTACCATACTCGGCGATGTAACGCCCGTCCCCGGCATCGCTGATAATCCCGGTAATTTTGTAATCGCCTGCAGGCCCGCCGGTTCCGGCATCCGTGTATTGTTCCCCGGTAATGAAATTAATCACTCCCGGTCTGTCCGGGTTCCATGTAAACAACCCGCTGAATGATCCGATAAGGAAATATCCGTCCCGGTATTTTTCAAACACGTTGATTCCCATCACGCTTACAGGAGGCTGACAGACAGGCATTTCAGGTTTCATCAACGAAGGATCCATTCCGAATATCCCCTCTGTAGTGGCAAGAAAAAGCCTGTTTCTATCCTCATCATAATGCAGATCGCGGAGCTTGTCGTACCACGGATTTGGCTGGTCAAGATGAGTATATTTCAGGGGCAGGACTTTCGCATTTCCGATTGCAATAAGAAGAGGAGGACGAAGAAACATCCCTGTCAGATAAAGCAATATCAGCAGAACGAAAGTCCATGCACCCACTTTGTTATGCCACCTGAGTGACCATTTGCCTGTCCTTACGAGTGATGTGGCATCCTTTTTCCTTCTGACCCTGTTTTTAATCCATCCGGGTGCAAAAAACCAGATGATTCCCGTCACTGACAAAAATACTGTCACAAGGCCGAGGAGATCAACATATACCTTTCCCGGCAACCCGAAGATCTCTCCCGAATGTATTTGCCAGACAGTCTGGAAAAGCGTCACTTTGCTGTCATAGCCGGGGGGAGGAGCCGGACTCTTTATGTGAAACTCCGTATCTGTTCCGTCAGACTTCCCGGCGAAGAGATAAGACCTGTTCACTGCATAAACCGAATCCCCTATACTCTCGATTCCCATGAATCGTCTTTCCCTGCCCTCTGTCTCAAACCTCTTCCACTCACTGCTATTCCTGTCATATCCGTAGAGCCCGGAAAAAGCAGCGGCAAAGAGGCTCCCGTCAGGAGTCCTGTGAATATCAAAAATCCGGAGGTTATCAATACCTTTCGGAAATCCCCTGCTGAATGAAGAGTAATCAGAAAATGCCGTATCTGTGAGCCAGATCCCAATATTGCCGTAAACCAGGATGCTGTCTTCGCCTATGGCCAGACTTCCTTTAAGTGCCGCATTGTTCCAGTTTTTGTAGTCATAGTCTGACGGAAGTATGCGCCTGTTGAAATCAATGCCGGAAAGGAGTTCCCGGTGGTTCATGATTATTCCCGTGAATCCGTAGAACAGAAGCACAAATGATATAATGAGTCCGGGCCATCTGTGCAGCTTTTTGTACGATTTCCAGTTTTTCACAATAAAATAAATAGTCTAGATTGTTGGAACAGAGAAGTTTACTGATAAGCCTGGAAACCCCGGGCTAGGGAAAGAACTGTTTCCGTTGAAAGCATTTCTCCGATCGATTCCCGTACTGACTTATACCTGTTGTGGAGGGGGCATGGGCTTTCATTGCTGCAATTCTTCAGGCCGAATACGCAGCCTGAAAAAATCTTCTGCCCTTCCACTGCTGTTACCACATCATAGATGGTCACTGATGGCTTTTCCTGGTCAATATGAAATCCGCCGCCTTTGCCTTTGGCTGAAAGGAGGAATCCGCTTCTCACGAGGCGGTGGAGAATCTTTGCCGTGAAATGGCGCGGGGCTTCGGTTGAGCGGGCTATCTCGTCGACACCAGGGTTCCTCCCTTTGAGATTCTGTGCCTGGATGTAGACCATGCTTCTCAGTGCGTATTCAGTTTCTTTGTTGAACATAGTGTTAATGTTGCGGCTGCAAATATAATAAAAAATTAAATAAATCATTAAATGACCTTTTTGTCATTTATTCAAAAATATTATATCTTTGCTGCGTAATTAATATTATTCTGAGATGAAACCAAAAGAACAGCTTATAGGGAATATTGTCGCAAATGATTTCAGGGCGGCATCTGTGCTGAGCAAAGCCGGATTGGATTTCTGTTGCGGAGGCAGCAAGACACTCGATGCAGCATGCATGGAAAAAGGAATCAGAACGGAAGAAGTTCTGGAGAAACTGGCCGAACTTGAGAACCAGCCTGTCATACCGGGTCAGAATTTCAAAGAGTGGCAGCCGGACTTTCTGTCAGACTATATAGTAAACGTACACCATTCTTATATAAGGAAAACACTCCCCGACCTTCTGTTTTACACTGATAAGATTATGCATGTCCATGGAGGCAGGCATCCTGAATTAAGCGAAGTTGCCGGTTTATTCGGCAGGCTCGGCCATGAGCTTCTGCTGCACCTCGACAGGGAGGAAAAGGTTCTTTTCCCGGCAATAAAGGAAGCCGTGAAAACCAGGTCAGCGGAGGCATTGAAAACAATTGCCGGAGAATTGCCGGGGATGAGCGGCGAGCACGAATTTGTAGGTGGAACGATGGATAAAATAAATGAGATCACCGGCGGATATAAGGTGCCGGCTGACGGCTGCAACACATATGCGGTTACATACAAGCTTCTGAATGAATTTGAAGAGGACCTGCATATTCATGTACATCTTGAAAATAACATTCTGTTCCCTAAATCATTAAACCTGTAGCCATATGAAAGCAACTGCAAATCTCGAGAATGACCATATATATATTCTCAGGCTGTGCGATGTAATGGAAAAAATGGCGTATGCCGCGAATATCGATCCCGAACACCTCGAAAGGGTAGTCTCACTGATCCGCAATTTTGCAGACGGCCTTCATCACAAAAAGGAAGAAGACCTCCTGTTTCCGAAAATGGCGGAAAAGGGCTTTTCCCCGGTGCAGGGGCCGGTGGCGGTAATGTTGCATGAGCACGAAGAGGGAAGAAAGTTTGTCAGGGGGATAGCCGGCAATATTGATCTCTACAAATCGGGTGATAAGGAAGCTTCCGAAGCTGTTAAGTACAACCTCCTGGGTTATGCGGGACTGCTGAAAAACCATATTGCAAAAGAGAACAACATTCTCTTCCGCATGGCTGATAATGCACTTTCAGATGAGGAACAGGAAAATCTTTCCGCCGAATTCAACAAAGTGGAAAAGAGCCTGGCACCCGGAGGAACTTCTTCCTCATACATCTCACAAATAGAGGAACTTGAAGACGGGATTTCACAATAACCTGTATCCCGGGAACATGGCTTGTCCAGATCGCAATCTTCAGGCGGACCGGCTGAAGGCAGACTCCCGCGGAATACCATCATATTTCAGCTTAGCCGGCCACTGATTTCCTCTCACCTGTCTGCTGCCTCCACATTGCATACAGAAGCCATTGTCATCCAGGAGAGCTGAATGAGTTATTTCCGTAATGTATCAGGTTTGGGTCATTGGGATTACATTGAAATATTTAAGAAATTTAGCTTCCTGTTAAACCATTAAAGGCAAAGGCCATGAACAGTAATAACCGTCGTTCATTTCTCAAAAAGAGCATAATGTGAATTTCAGGTGCTGTAATGATTCCTGCTGCATTGAAAGGAAGCGCTTCTCCGGTCACTCCTGAAAAACTAAGCGATCTGCCGTCAAGGATTCTCGGCAAAACAGGTATCAAAACGCCGTTAATCAGCTTCGGAACCTCGGGATCCCTTGATACAGGCCTGGTAAGATCGGCTTATGATGCCGGCATTAAAATGTTCTTTACTGCAACCTATTACGGGGAGGGGAACAATGAAAAAATGCTCGGGGAAAGCCTGAAGGGACTGCCGCGTGATTCATTCGTTGTCGGTACGGCGGTTCCGTCAGATGCACCCGATAACAGGACGGGAACTTTCCAGCGTTCCTTTGACGTAAAAGCCTATATCGAAAAAGCCGAGGGGAGCCTGGCCAGATTCGGACTCGATTATGTCGATTTCTTTCTCTTCCCGTTTGCGGGCAAACGGGAAACAGTTATGAACGAGGGTGTACTTAAGGCGCTGGAGCAGCTGAAGCAACAGGGCAAAACGCGATTTGTGGGTATTGCAGAATGAGAATATCTGTTCGATAGTTTCGGGTATGTCATCTCTGGAACATCTGCAGAAAAACATTGCAATGATCCGTAACCTTAAAATGACGGATCAGGAGATTGAGGACCTGAAGCTGGCATCCCCGGGTTCAGAGACGAGCCTTTACTGCCAGCAATGCAGGAAGTGCATTCCTCAGTGCCCTTACAATCTTGATATTCCGGCAATAATGAGAAGCTACATGTCTGCCTATGGCTACAGGAACACACAACAGGCATTTCACACCCTGGCTGATACGGGAATATCAGAGAAGACCTGCGAAGACTGCAGTTCATACAATGTGAGATGCGTTTCAGGCTTCGACATAAAACGAAAAATCACTGATATTGCAAGGCTCAGGCTGGTCCCCGAAGAATTCCTTAAAGCCTGAACCCGTACCACAAGGTTAAATGACCGGGTTCTAGACAGCGTTATATTTAACAGCTTCCTCAAGACTGCTTTCCGCACTGCCGGCGACAGATTTTCTCTCACCTATCTGCTGCCTCCACATTGCATAGTAGAGGCCTTTGTTCTCAAGCAGGGCTTCGTGATTCCCCTCCTCTACTATCTTTCCCTTTTCGAGTACATAGATACGATCGGCATGCATTATGGTGGAGAGCCGGTGCGCAATCATCAGAATGATCTGTTTTTTGCCCGCTGAGATCTCGCGGAGTGTATCGGTTATCTGTTCCTCTGTAAGGGAATCGAGTGCGGAGGTGGCCTCGTCAAAGATCAGGATCCTCGGATTCCTGACAAGAGCCCGTGCTATCGCCAGCCTCTGCTTCTCACCACCGGAGACCATCTTCCCGCCTTCTCCAAGGATTGTATCCAGCCCTGCAGGTGATTCCGCCACCAGCTTCAGGGACGAAGCCTTCTTCAGTGCCGCAAGGATCTCTTCGTCGGTGGCCTCCGGTTTTACGAACTGCATGTTCGCACGTACCGAACCGGAGAAGAGCTGCGTGTCCTGTGTCACGAAACCGAGCTGCCGTCGCATGCGGTTATACCTTATTTCCCGTGCCGGGACATCATCAAAGAAGATGGTTCCTCGTGTAGGCGAATAAAGGCCCACCAGCAATTTGACCAGTGTTGATTTGCCGCACCCGGAGGGACCCACAAAAGCCACGGTCTCCCCTATCCCGGCACTGAATGAGAGGTTTTCGACTGCATCATGATCAGCTTTCCGATACCGGAAGCTGACCTCATCAAAGCGAAGCATTTCAATCTCACCTATATCGACAGGTTCATCGGGGCGGAATTCCGGTTCCTTCTTCATCAGGTTGCTGAATATCTGCAGCGAAGCCTCAGCTTCACGGTAGGCGAGGATGATTGACCCAAGATCCTGGAGCGGGAACATAATCCTTGTGGAAATAAACTGCATCGCAATAAGCTCTCCCGTTGTCAGGACATTCCTGAAGATAAGCCACAGCAGGATGAACAGGATTGATTCCTTCAGCAAAAGAAGAACTGATTTCTGAAGAAAGGTGAGCGTCCTTATCTTCCTTACCTTCTGCATCTCGAGGTTGAAGATATTCCCGGTAAAGGTCCTGAGTCTCCTGATCTCGGGCCATGTAAGACCCATGCTCTTGACGAACTCTATATTCCTGAGTGACTCCGTAATGGCGCCGCTCATCCTGTTGGTCTCCTGTATCACGGAGCGCTGAATGGTCTTTATTTTCCTGCTCAGCAGGCCGGTCAGCCCGCCCAGCCACACCACGCCGATAAGGAATACAGGTATCAATGCCCAGTGTTTGGTAATTGAATACCAGATCAGGAAAGCCACCCCGACTATTGCAGAAAACAAAGTCGAAATGAACGAACTGATAAACCTCTCGTTGTCATTCCGGACTTTCTGCAATAACGACAGCACATGCCCGCTGCTTGTATCCTCGAACTCGCTGTAGGGGAGCCTGAGGGTTTGCTTCAGCCCTTCATCAAAGATTGACAGGCCGAACTTCTGCACCACCAGCCGTGTAAAATAATCAGTGAAGGCATGGGCCAGCCTCGCCAGCAGGGCAATTCCCACTGCAAGCGCCAGCAGCCTCAGAGCCCCGTTTACCAGCTCATGCTGGCTGCGGCCGTTAGTGTTTACGGCAAAATTATCAATGATTTTTCCGAAAATGATCGGGTCAATCAACTCAAGGACCTGCGCAACGGCTGCCAGTCCCATTGACAGAAACAGCCATTTCTTGAAAGGTTTCAGGTATTTCCAAATGATCCTCATAACTCTGGTCTTTCATCAGGGAACAATCAATAAAGATAGAAACTAAAACCTCTCTTCGGGATATCCTTGTGTATCAGTTTCCCGTACCCGCCATCCCGGGATATACAATGATGTACCCTTTCCCGCCGGCGTTCTTGATAATCCTCTTGCGCCAGCCGTCATAAGCAGCACTGTATGAAAGGCTGCCTCTCCGGGGTGTTATGATTACAGGCAGGTCATCACGTCCTAAAAGTTGTGAGATATCGGGCAAATCTTTTTCGTCAGTGTAATGATTTGATTTATAATTACCCTGATGATTCCTTTTCCTGAGATGTTTTGAAGGAGAAAATGAAGATCCGGGAAAACAGTGAAACTCAACCGGAGCGGCAGTCTTGCCGGCGAGGGTGATCAACTTGTCGAGTATGGGTCTGAAATTATCCTCCTTCTCTATATTTGGCGGGATGAAAACATGTATTTTCCTGAAAAGGTTGTTGGGTATGGCCGGATTAAACAGGTAGACGTTCTGCCTGGAGTTTGTTATCAGCTGCTCAACAGCCCGGCCAAACAGCAGGTCTGCCAGGGTTGGTCTTCCCGGCACACCGATAATGATATCAGTAGCCTCCCTCTCCCTTGCAGCGCGCTTTATTCCGGCTGAAGGATTGTTGTCATATGTGATGACCGGCTCCAGATTCCTCCCTGCTGCCGTTGCAATGGCTGCCACACGTTCAAGCGCTGCTTTCGCAGAGATCAGTTTCTCATCCGACGATTCACCGTCGTCAACAACCGAAAGAGCATATACCGGGTTGCCTGTACCCTTCTTTTTAAGGGCAAAGGCAAGGCTTACAAGTCTTTCAACATTGTCAGGATTCGAGAGTGAAACTAAGACGGTCTCCTGTTCCGGAACGTCAGATTTTCCGTTAAGTTCAGCTTTGCCAAGAGCAATTTTCCTGCCGGCAGACTCTGTTACAACCGAGGAGACAAGGCAGGTTATCAGGATAAGTAAAATTGTTCCGTTAATTATGGTTTCATCAACTATCCCGATTCTGAACCCGACCATTATTACCGCGAGTATTGCAGCCGCGTGTGAGCTGGTGAGCCCGAAAAGAAGCCGTCGCTGATCTCCTGTAAAGCCCAGGATGCGCGAGGTTATTTCTGCTGCCAGGAATTTTCCTGTAAGTGCCACCGCAGTAAGAACAAGCGCAATAATTATTGTCATCGGGCTTGAAAAGACTATCCTCAGGTCGACAATCATCCCGACGCTGACCAGGAAGAATGGAATAAACAGGGCATTTCCGGTAAAGTCTATCCTGTTTCTGAGGATTGAATCCGCCGGTATCAGTCTGTTGAGCAGGAAGCCTGCCGCAAAAGCTCCGATTATTGGTTCAAGTCCTGCCGCCATTGCCAGGGCAGCACATACAAACACCACGAATGCCGTATATACGAACTGTGAATTGTTGTCATCCTCAAGGCGGCGGAAGGCCCACCGTGAAACCGGCAGAACCACATAGACCAGGAACAGAAGGAAGGCAATGAATGACAGTATGAGGCGAACGTACTGCCCATATCCGCTGCCACCGGTGACGGTACCCGAAATGACAGCCAGGACGAAGAGAACAAGGGTATCAGTGATTATGGTTCCCCCGGTGGCTACCGCGACAGCTTCATTCCTCGTCAGGCCAAGCCTTGAGACCACAGGATATGATACCATTGTGTGAGTGGCAAACATATTCGAAATCATCAGGCTTGTAATAAGGTTGTAATCAAGCAGGTAGTAGCAGACAGGCAACCCGGTTGCAAAAGGGATTGAATATGTAAGAAAGCCGAAGAGAAGGCTTTTATGCCTGGTACGGCGGAATTGCTGCTGATCGAGGTCAAGTCCTGCAATGAACATAAGGAAGAGCAAACCTATCGTTGCAAAAAGGTCTATTGCCTGGTTCTTTTCAATAATGTTGAATCCCGCCGGGCCTATTATAATGCCTGAAACTATGAGCCCGATTATTCCCGGTACCCGGATCTTCCTCAAAATCACAGGTGAAACAAGAATAATCAACAATATAATTGCAAAAACAAGAACGGGATCAGTTACAGGAATCCCTGCAAGCCCATGGCTATGTTCACCCGTGATATTCAATCCTCTGATCTTTTAACTGGGTAAGGAGACGCAATTTAATAAATTGAAAACGAAAAGGGAATGATTAGCTTTGTTGTATGATATATGCCTTCCTGATAGCATCTTTCAATGCGTTTTTCTTTACCGCACTGCTGTTGCAGAAAAAGCCGAGGGCCTTGCATGACAACATTCTTGTTCTCTGGCTTGTCTATCTCGGGCTGTTCATCGGGATTTATGCCTTCTATTCGCATGAGCTGTTTACCAGGTTCCTCTTATTGTCAGTGTCACTGATCTCCCTCCTGATGCTCCATGGTCCCTTTCTTTATACCTATGTGCTGACACTTGTTACCGGACGGACCCGGATAACCGCGAAAGACAGCCTGCACCTCATCCCGTTCCTGCTGTTCAATACATATATCCTTGCCGCTTCATTCGGTCCTGAACTCTCGGTCAAACTGAACCTGGAAAAGGTTACCCCCGGACAGGGCACTCCACCCCTCTTTTCGTTTTTCCTTATCCTGACGGCTCTTTCCGGCACTGTATATTTCCTGATGACCATGAGGCTCTTCAAGAAACTCGACATGAACATCTCAAATAACTTTTCCAATGCTGAAGGTGTTGATCTTCACTGGATAAGGCGACTTACGATAGCTTTCGGGATTATCTGGACCGTTCTCATTACGATTACCGTAATTCATCATATTCTGAATCTGTTCTCCGCCTCATTCTGCACTGACGGCCTCTTCCTCACCCTTTCGGTATTCGTTATTCTCATAGGGTGGTTCGGTCTCAGACAGAGGGTTATTTTCTCACCCGGAAGCATGGTGTTGAGTACGGGAAATGCGGCTACCCAGACCAGGTATTCCGGATCCAGGCTTTCCGATACTGATGCCGGATCCTTTGCGACCAGGATTAAGGAATACATGGATTCTGCCAGGCCATACCTGGAACCGGAACTTTCATTGCCCCAGCTTGCCGCTGATCTGGATATCCCGGCACATTACCTGTCTCAGGTTATCAATGAGCAGTTCGGACAGAATTTCCATGATTTTATAAACAGGTACCGGGTGGATGCATTCAGGGAGCGACTGGCATCGGGCGGATCAGACAACCTGACACTGCTTGGTATTGCCTTCGAGTGCGGATTCAATTCCAAATCAGCATTCAACAGGGTCTTCAGACAATTTACCGGAACGACCCCTTCGGAATACAGGAAGAACCTTTAGCCCCACAGTTTCACAGATCAACGGCAGCCCTGCATAAATTGCCGGCGGGTCATACAGACCTGCCAGGTCCCGCTTTATAAAGCAGCACCAATTCTGTATTGTCAAACAGGTCCCGCTTTATAAAACAGGGCGATTACCGTTTTTCCTGATTCTAATTTTGACTCATGAAATTTTCATTAACCATTTAAAATCAAAAAACATGAAAAAATTACGACTCAGAAACGGAGCAGGGGAAAACAGAAATCCCCATGGACTTTTCAACAGGTCAGGACGGTTGGCAATTTTGACCGCACTTTTTATGATTGTATCAACAGGGATTTCCCTTGCGCACTGCGACACCATGGACGGCCCGGTAATTAAAGATGCCAGGCTTGCATTGGATGTCAACAACATCAATTATGCCCTGAAATGGGTTCAGGAAGCAGATGAAGCTGAACTAAAGGACGCATTTGCCCTGACCATGAAAGTAAGGAACCTGGGGCCGGAGGCACAAACCCTGGCTGACAGGTATTTCTTTGATACCCTTGTCAGGATTCACAGAAACGGGGAAGGCGTGGGATTCACCGGCGTCAAGCCTGCAGGAACCCCGGTTGATGAGAGGATTCTTGCAGCCGACAGGGCAATCGAAGCCGGCAACCTCACCCCTCTTGCCGGCAAAGTGCCTGTGGAAAAGAAGCATGAACTGCACCTGCTGTTTGATAAGGTGATGGCCCTGAAGGATTTTGACATCAATGATGTCAGGGCCGGCAGGGAATATGTCGCAGCCTATGTGAGCTTCTTCAAGTTTGCCGAGGGTGAGGAGCATCAGCACACTGAAGCACATGAAGGGAATCAGCCCTCACCTGCCACAGGACATCAACACTGATCCGGCGGATATAAGTAATCATAAATGTCATTATCAATTGACTTGCATTAAATAATTGCCTACTTTACCTCCATGAGATCCTGACTCTGATTCATTAATTAACCCCTAAATACCTGATTATGAAGACAAGGACACTCTGGATCGGTCTCGTGCTGGTCACTCTCCTTAGCTTTTCCGTTTTACTTTTCTTCGGAAAAGAAATCTACCGGCTCAAGCCGCCTGTTCCTGAAAAGATTGTCTCTGACAGTGGCGAGGTTCTCTTTACAGCAGAGCAGATAAAGGACGGTCAAAATGTCTGGCAGTCAATTGGCGGACAACAGGTTGGAACAGTCTGGGGCCATGGCGCCTATCTTGCCCCTGACTGGTCTGCCGACTGGCTGCACCGTGAATCACAGACCATTCTCGGTGAGTGGTCACAGAACGAATTCGGCCTTCCTTTTGACAAAATCGAAAAGGAAAAACAGGTAATGCTGGAGGTGAGGCTTCAGAAGGCCCTGCGCACAAACACCTATGATCCGCAGACCGGGGTCCTTACCCTCACCGCTGACAGGGTCAGGGCTGTGAGTAGTAATACGGCATATTATGCAGGTCTCTTCATGGATGATCCTGCTCTTGCAAGCCTGAGGGAAGCATATTCCATCCCTGCCGGTACAATCAAGGAAACGGGGCGCATGGATGCCATGAATGCCTTCTTCTTCTGGGCAGCATGGGCCTGCGTAACGGAAAGACCTGGGTCGGAGCTGACTTACACCAGCAACTGGCCTCCTGATCCGGTCATCGGGAACAAACCTTCTGCCGGTGTTGTACTCTGGACCGGATTCAGCGTCATCATGCTGCTGGTAGGAATCGGACTCCTGGCATATTACAATGCAAAAAACAGGTCGGATGTGATTGATAAGTCACTGCTTCCGCAGGACGACCCGCTTGGCGGACTGAATCCCACCCCTTCAATGAAGGCAGTGCTTAAATACTACTGGGTGGTTGTGGGGCTTATCCTTTTGCAGATACTTACAGGTGTGATCACGGCACATTTCGGCGTGGAAGGCAACAGTTTCTACGGATTGAGCCTTGACAATATCATGCCTTACTCCATAGCCAGAACATGGCACATACAACTGGCTCTCTTCTGGATTGCCACCGCCTGGCTCGCAGCAGGACTTTACATCGCCCCTGCGGTATCAGGGCACGAGCCGAAGTTTCAGAGGTTCGGCGTCAACCTGCTGTTTTTTGCATTACTGGTTATCGTTGTCGGATCAATGGCAGGTGAATGGATGGGGGTGATGCAGAAGCTCGGGCTGGTGAAGAACTTCTGGTTCGGACACCAGGGATATGAGTATGTTGACCTGGGCAGGTTCTGGCAGATATTCCTCTTTGCCGGTTTTATCATATGGCTCTTCCTGATGTTCAGGGCACTGTGGCCGGCACTGACCAAAAAATCGGAGAGCCGCGAGCTGCTCATCCTGTTCAGCATTGCCACAATAGCTATCGCTGCATTCTATGGAGCAGGGCTGATGTGGGGAAGGCAGACCCACCTCTCCATTGCCGAATACTGGCGCTGGTGGGTAGTGCACCTCTGGGTAGAGGGATTCTTTGAGGTATTCGCCACGGTAGTGGCTGCCTTCCTCTTTGTAAGAATGGGGCTGCTGAACATTAAATATGCAACCACCGGTGTACTCTTCGCGACAATAGTCTATCTGTGTGGCGGAGTCATCGGCACCTTCCATCACCTCTATTTTGCAGGAACACCAACAGCAGTAATTGCACTGGGCGCAACATTCAGCGCCCTGGAGGTGGTACCGCTGGTATTTATGGGGTTCGAAGCGTACCATAACCTTCAGCTCAGCCGGGCGACGGCCTGGGTCAAGGCCTACAGGTGGCCGATATATTTCATCATCTCGGTAAGCTTCTGGAACCTGGTTGGGGCAGGCCTGTTCGGGTTCCTCATCAACCCGCCAATAGCACTTTACTACATGCAGGGCCTCAACACCACACCGCTGCACGGCCACGCCGCACTTTTCGGCGTGTTCGGCATGCTGGCCATAGGGCTGATGCTCTTCGTCCTGAAGGGACTGACAATAAAATACCGCTGGAAAACCGGGATGCTCAGAATTGCTTTCTGGACCATGAACAGCGGGTTGATGCTAATGCTGCTGCTGAGCCTGCTGCCCGTGGGAGTGCTGCAGACGGTAGCCAGCATAAAAGTTGGTATGTGGTATGCCCGCTCAGCTGACTTCATGCAGGGCAATACCATGGAGACTCTGCGCTGGCTCAGGATTATCGGAGATACTGTCTTTGCTGTTGGTTCAGTCGCCCTGGCGCTGTTCGTCGTGGGATTAAAGACCGGTTGGTCCGTTGACAAGACTCAGAAGTTGTACCAGGATTAAACATCCTGCTTCATAAGGAATTCCCTGAGAGCAACGGCATTGTTGATATTCTGCTCTGTGGATGAATAGAGCAGTGTCAGCGTGCCGTGTGCCCGTTCCAGGTCCCTCAGTCTCAGAAGCAGGTCATGCCTGTTGCCGAGCTCCTGCCTGTATCTTTCCTTAAAGGTTTCCCACCTGGAAGGATCATGACCATACCATTTACGCAATTCGTTGCCGGGGGCAACATCCCTCATCCACTCGTCCCAGCCGGCTTTCTCCTTCGATATACCCCTGGGCCACAACCTGTCAACAAGTACCCTGTAACCTTCTCCGGGTTCAGCCTGATCGTAGATCCTTCTTATTTTAATCATTCTGAAGTTATTGACTGCGTTGAAAGTAAACAATAAATGCAGGCATTTGTTTAACTCCCGGAAAGAGTTTCAATTATCTTCAACAAACCGTTATTTCTTTTACATGAAAAAGAGAATCATTGTGATCGGAGGCGGATTCGGCGGGTTGCAGTTCATTAAAAATCTGAAGCCCGGGTCATTTGAAATCATTCTGATTGACAGACTCAATCACCATCAGTTCCAGCCTCTCTTTTACCAGGTCGCCACCTCGCAGATCGAACCTACAAGTATCTCATTTCCGTTCAGAAAGATTTTTCAGGACAGGAAGGATGTCACGGTCAGGATGGCCGGAGTTCTTTTTGTTGACCCGCAGAACAAGACTGTGGCAACCACGGCAGGCAGTCTTACCTGGGATGCACTGGTCATTGCAACCGGAGCCAAAACCAATTATTACGGTAACAATGAACTTGAGAAAAATACTCTGAGCCTGAAAACAACATATGAGGCAATCAAAATCCGTAATGAAATACTTGAAAATTTTGAAAACATTCTCAATTCGGGAAACAAGGCGGATGAAGGTCTTTCTAATATTGTAGTGGTAGGGGGCGGTCCGACAGGAGTGGAACTTTCCGGGGCATTTGCCGAAATTAAGAGAGATATTCTTCCGAAGGACTTTCCCGGGATTGACTTCTCAAAACTGAATATATATCTCCTGGAGGGAGGAATGAACACACTAAGCACCATGAGTCCCCTGGCTCAAAGATCATCAGAAAAATATCTTACAGGACTTGGTGTAATACTGAGAAAGGGAGTTTTTGTCCGGGACTATGACGGTCTGACTCTGACCCTTAGCAACGGGGAGTCTCTCAGAAGCAGGAACGTCATCTGGACTGCCGGGATAACCGGCAACATTATAGATGGATTATCCGCTGAGGTTATAACCACGACCAACCGGATAAAAGTTGACAGAACGAACAGGGTGATTGGATATGAAAATATTTATGCAATAGGTGATATAGCCTATATGGAGACCCCGAAGTATCCTAAAGGACATCCCCAGGTGGCAAACGTTGCCATAAATCAGGGCAGGAACCTGGCCGGAAATTTTAACCGGTTACTTAAAGGCCGGAAGCTTGTGCAATACGAGTACAGGGATCTTGGTTCCATGGCAACTGTGGGAAGAAACAAAGCAATAGTTGACCTTCCGCTGGTCAGCTTCCGGGGTTACCTGGCCTGGTACTTCTGGATGTTTCTGCATCTGATGCTTATTCTGAGTGTAAGAAACAAGCTCATAATATTTATCAACTGGGCCTGGAACTACATCACGAAAAACAGCTCGCTGCGTCTCATCCTTAAAGTGAACTCATGAAATCTCATTAAACTAAGAGAACTTGATTACCTCAACAGGGCAGCACTCTGCTGCTTCTTTTATGCCATCCTCGTAATCTGAGAAATTTACTCCTTCCTGAACCCTCGACTGGTCCGTCACTTTGAAAACATCCGGACAGATCTGTTCGCATGAGCCGCAGGCTATGCAGCCCTCTTCAATCCATACTTTCGTAATTGCCATATTTATGTTAAAGATTGGTATAAATAAAATATCAACGGAAGATAATTCATTTGGTTCAAAAAAGGTCAGGGCCGGATGCCATACAGTACCCGGCCCTGACGTCAGATCAATATCTTGCTTTTGTCGTCATTTCATGATAGCCCCGCTCTTGCTGTCGCTCTCAACCTCTGCCTTGCGGTCAAGCTTCTTCACGCTCCTGCCCTTGTTGAACTTGTATGAGTAGGAGAACTGGAAGAAATTGGAGGCATTGAATCCTATGATATTGGTGGACATATAATCTGGCGCCTCGGTCTCTGTTCTGTTCAGCTTCACATTGGTGGACAGGGGCAGGACCCAAACCACCCCCATACTATGGTTCTTTATCTGGGTCTGGAACCCCGGTCCGTAGAACGGATGATTGTATGTTTTGGAACGGGCATTCATGGTCACCCCGTTATATTCCAGGAAAGCAAATGCGGTTGTCTTCTTGTTTTTGCCAATACTGACATATGCCGCCCCGGTCATGCTCCAGGAGTAATAATCCTTGCCCGGAATTGTAAATGTCTGCCCCTGATACTCATTAATATGACCCTTGTAAAACCTCGAGTTGAAATTTATATACCAGAGCGTTGCATTTACCCCGCCTCCGAGTTCATAACCGCTGAGGAGGTTATACGGCTTGGTGAATGTGATCAGGGAATTGTCATCCTGCGACTGTATTACACGATACTCATTCCCGGTCCGGTCTGAGAAGTACTCATTGTAGATGTATGGCGAGAAGTAGTTGCTTCCGAAATTCCAGGTATAGGTAAGCTGCAGGCGGTCACGGTAATCAGGCCTGAGATCAGGATTGCCCTGGGTAATGTTGTAATTCTGATCAGTCCTGAAATAAGGATCCATGGCATAGATTCCCGGCCTGTTTATTCTTCTGTTATAGGTGAATTTCAGGTTATGCGACGGGGAAAACTTATACTGAAGGTTGACCGAAGGAAGGATACATGTATAATCTGGTCTTGTAACCGAATCGGCACTTATATGACTGTTCTCCACCCTGAGCATCGCCTGTGCCCCGATCTTCTTCAGATTATAGGTGACTCCTCCGTATACTGAATTCCTGAGCTCGTTGTATTCAAAAAGGTTGTCTGATTCGACATTGTTTACAATGAAATCATAACTCATCTGCTGATAGTACAACTGGTAGCCTGCCTCGAGTTTTGCATTCATCCCCAGCGGATGAACATAATTCACCTTGGCAGAATAATAATTCCTGGTATTCAGATTTTCCTCATGCCTTGAATCTGTGTCAAGAATCGTTGCTGAATTGTACGGGTAGCGTGTGTTGTCAAAACTGTTATCCTCATTTGATCTGAAATTGTAATACGTATTCTCCACCGTTAATTCCTGAACAGGGTTCTTAAAGTTTCGTTTATAAAACAGAGAGGCAGATGATTCGTCGCTTTTGTAACCGTTAAATGTATTGGTTATTACGGTGCTGAGAGGATTTTCACCTTTATAGAGGAATGTTTCACTAAGCAGGTCTATGTCCTGCTTTATCGGTTTGTAACTGACGTTCAGGCTGAGGCTGTTCCGGTCATTGATGTAATAATCAAATCCGCTGTTGATTGTTGTCAGCGTCACCGCCAGGTCACCGTCGCCGGTGAGGCTTATAGTTGAGTCGATTGCAGCGAACCGGCTCTCATTTGTCTGGCTGATATCAAGAGCCTGGTAAATATTGAGTGCCGTCAGGTAGAAGGTTATTTTTCCGACTGAATAGTCGATGCTTCCCGTGGTCTGGCTGGTAACCTTATTGAATGGCTTCAGGTTGACACCAACATTTCCATTAATTCCGTACCTGGCCTCCTTCTTCAGGATGATACTGATCACCCCGTCAATGTTGCCTTCGTATTTCCCCGAGGGGTTACTGATGATCTCGATCGATTGGATATCTGATGGCAGAAGCCTGGCCAGGTATTCCTTGTCGCGCTGCCTGCCATCCACCTGGATGATAAAGTTACTGCTGCCGTTCAGTGTCACGTTGTTCTGATAGTCGACGTTTACCTGTGGTATCTTCTTCAGCAGGTCATACCCGTTGGTAGCGGTCCGTGCCACGACCTCGGGGATGGCATAGGTGGTTCTGTCAACCATTTCCTTGCCCTTGAGGCGTTCTCCCACCACCATGATCTCATCAATGCTGGCAGTGGTTTCAGCCAGGAAAATGGTGTCAACTTTCACATCAGAAGCGCCTTCGGGAACCTCAACGTTCCTGCCGCTTGTCTTATAACCCACGTAACTAACCCTGATGTAATAGTTACCGGGTTTTACATTTTCAAGGAGATACCCGCCGTCGCCAAGGGTAATTACTCCGGTAAGCATAGCTGAATCCGGCAGCTGAACCAGGCCCACGGTAGCGTATGGTACCGGAGATCTGTCATTCTCCAGGCATACTATACCGCTTATTTTCTGAGCCTGTGATGCAACAGAGGCTGCCAGAAGCAATCCAATTAAAATTCCTTTCATGGTCTGTCCCGAATTGATTTATTGTATAAGAGTGATTTTAGATTCCCCGTTGATATCCATTGGCATCTGCATGCTGAGTCCGGCCGCACTGATTCCCAGGTTCCCCGAGATATGGGTTTTACTGTTCTCCTCCACCCTCATGCCGGAGTTGATGTCAATCACCATGGTAGCACGGCTCATGCCCTTAAGGTCACCATAGGTCACCGTTGCACCACCCGATTCTATCGGGGCTGCATTCTCCGATGCCTTTATGGCTGACTCGGCAGTGATGTTTGCCAGGGTTCCGTCTGATCCGTCAAGACGGTATGTGGTTATTATGTCCAGCATCATTCCCCCGGAGTTCATTTGCTGGGTGATACTCCACTGATTCCCTTTTGCAACCTCCCCGCCGGGCAGATAATGAGTGAACATGGCAATCATGCTTCTAAGGCTTTCCTCGCTGACCGTTTCGATGACCTGTTTCTTTACAGCCTGGGCTGCAGGACCTTTAACGGAAATACTGCTGGTATCCTTCAGAATGATGCCTGAGAGCATCCCGGCATTTACTATCTCAACCGGTTTGCCAGTGTAATCAATCTTGACATACAGGGCATTTTTGCTCAGCCGGTTCATAATACATGAGAGGACATCAGCCATCTCCTCAGACCTGATGTCTCCTTCATTTGCCGAACTGATCGTCATGATCCTGCCCATGGTATTTGTGGTGGTGACAAGTGTGTCAAAACGCACTTCGGTAACCATAAAGTCTGGGGTCGCTTCAAGCATTTTCAAAGACATCGTATAGCCGGCCTTTGACTCGGTCGTCTGCTGAACACCGTTGATTGTCTGTGTAACAGTCTGTGATGATACAGACATGAGACGGTAAACCCTGTTCTTTTCAAGGTTCATTTTAAGGGTTTCTCCGTTCTGTGCCTGAACTGAAATTGTAAGCAGCAGAGAGATACCCGCAAACAGAATGTTTTTCATAAGTTCCGGATTAGTTGTTTTTCAAATTCGCCATAAAAGTAGAACCGGCTTTACCTTAATACCAATCTTCGTCGGTGAACGGATGTTTTTGGCAGGTAAAGAGCGCTTTTACCCGGTCCTGCCTGCCGGGCAGGAGTAATGAAAGCTGAATGGGTAAAAAGGAACCAAGCGCTTGCCGGTCACTGTTTTTTTCGTAAACTTACATGGTAATCTATCTAAATTTTATTGTATGTCAGCACGAAAACTAAGCCAGACAGTCCGGGGCCAGCAGGCTGTTGACGGAGCAGGCGTCCGTTTGCGCAGAGTCCTGGGATACAGGACAATAAAGGATTTCGATCCCTTTCTGATGCTTGACGGGTTCGACTCGGAGGACCCCCGTGACTATATTAAAGGCTTCCCCTGGCACCCTCACCGTGGCATAGAGACGGTCACCTATCTTATCAGGGGTGAGATTGACCACGGAGACAGCCTTGGCAACAAAGGTATAATCGGTGATCTGCAGTGCCAGTGGATGACGGCAGGATCAGGCATCATCCACCAGGAGATGCCACAAGCCACAGAGCGGATGCTCGGCTGCCAGCTCTGGGTCAACCTGCCGAAAAAGGAAAAGATGACACGGCCTGCATACCGTGATATACGAAAAGAAGACGTGGAGGTAGTCACCGAAGCAAATGCAACCATAAGAGTGCTCTCCGGAAGCTACGGGAACAAAAAAGGAGCTGTCAGGGGTGATTATGTGGGTGTGCAGTATCTCGACGTTGACCTGGCACCCTCCGGCACCTGGAGTTACAGCGGGACGCCCAATGACCAGACCCTCTTCATCTACCTTATTGAGGGCACCCTGGCTGCTGATGAGTCACTGACCGGCTTTGAGGAGAAGGCCTGCGCAATGCTGATGAAAGCTTCATCCACCAACGGAAATGAATCTGATGAGGTCAGGGTAAAGGCCGGACCCGACGGTGCAAGGTTCCTTCTGATAGCCGGTAAGCCGTTGAAGGAACCGGTTGCCTGGGGAGGACCCATCGTCATGAATACACAGGAAGAACTTGATCTGGCTTTTAGAGAACTGCATGACAAAACATTCATTAAGCATGATAATCCTCAGGAATTCTGATTGAGTGATGTCAGGTAACTTCCCCGCTTAAAAAGTATTTCTGTTTTACTTTTAGTACATTTAAGGACTTTAACTTAATTCAGTAATGGTGCGGTCAGTATATTCAGGTGCACTTGCTGCACTTTTCCTTCTCTTTTCAATGTGTTCGGTTCAGGCACAAAACAGGTTTGAGATCAGTGCCGGAGCTGGTCTTTTTGAGGGTGGCTTCCTGAAGGCAAAATATGGCAACAGGATCGAAATTGGCCTGAGCCAGGATTTTGTCAGCCAGTTGCATACAACCGGTCTGGAGGTTTATTTCCGCATACCGCGAAAGCATGAGCCGGCCCTGCCGGGACCGTTTTACATCATGTGTGGTGTAAGCACCACGCTGTTCGGAAAGGGATATGATACATTCGAACAGACATTCATCTATCCGCGGATAGGAAGATCATTTCTCTTCAGGCGCAAAACCGGCAGGGCCGGACTGAATGCCGACATAGGATTTGTCATCCACCGTCATACCGATCCGCCGGCAGGCTATCTGACTGAAGTCATCCCCATTTCCTGCAGCACGGGTTTCTTCTACCGGTTCTGAAAATAAACACAGTCATGACATATCTGTTTTCCCCACTGACTATCAGGAGTATCACGCTGAAAAACCGCATCGCCATGTCACCCATGTGCCAGTATTCGGCTAAAGACGGGTTTTCAAACGACTGGCATTTTGTGCATTACGGCACCAGGGCTTCTGGCGGCGCCGGGCTCGTTATCGCAGAAGCTACGGCCGTATGGCCGGAAGGAAGGATAACCCCGGGAGACCTGGGGCTGTGGAGTGATGACCAGATACCCGGCCTCCACAGGATCACGGACTATATTCACGGTCAGGGTTCCGTTGCAGGAATCCAACTGGCACATGCCGGCAGAAAAGCCTCCTGCGCCGTGCCATGGGAAGGAGGAAAACAACTAGACCTCCACAATGGAGGATGGGAAACCGTTGCACCATCAGCCGTACCTTTCAGCCCGGGCGAAAGAGCCCCGGGAATAGCAGACATGACAGGCATCGAAAAGATCATATCCGGATTCAGGGATGCCGCCACCAGGGCACTGAAGGCTGGCTTCAGGGTGGCAGAGATACACAGCGCCCACGGATACCTCCTCCATGAGTTCCTTTCGCCTGTCAGCAACAAACGTACTGATGAATATGGCGGATCATTTGAAAACCGCGCCAGGCTGCTCCTTGATGTGACCGCAGCCATAAGATCAGTGTGGCCTGATGACTATCCTCTCTTTGTAAGGATCTCCTCCACTGAATGGACTGAAGGAGGCTGGACTCCCGAAGACAGCGTCAGACTGGCGCCATTGCTCCGGAAAGCCGGCGCTGATCTGATCGATTGTTCTTCGGGAGGCAACATCTACCATGCGAAGATACCCACCGGACCTGGTTACCAGGTACCATTCGCAGAGATGGTCAGGAAGACTGGAATAATGACAGCGGCCGTAGGCCTGATAACAGACGCAGCACAAGCTGAGGAGATAATTTCATCAGGAAAAGCTGACCTGGTATTAATGGGCAGAGAGCTGCTCCGCAATCCGTACTTCCTCCTTCAGGCTGCCCGTGCAACCGGAGTTGAAATCAGCTGGCCCAACCAATACCTGAGAGCCAGATAGACCAGGATAAATAGCATATCTGTAATCAGAATGCCCTCAGAACACCTGGCAATGCAACGTAAGCCCCTGGTGCGGAAAATCTATTTCTGAAGTGAATAAAGGAACCTGATCTCTTCAGCCCAGAGGGTCTCCTCGGGAGTCTCGAGTATCAACGGCATGTCATCAAACCGCGGATCATTCATGATCAGTCTGAAGACATCATCGCCAAGTTCTCCTTTTCCCAGGCTGTCATGCCTGTCAACGCGTGATCCGAGCGCCTTTTTCGATTCATTCAGGTGCATGCCTTTCAGGTAACTGAATCCGACAATCCGTTCAAACTCCTCAAAGACCTTTTTAAATCCCTCCCGGGTTGACAGATCATATCCCGAGGTAAATGCATGGCATGTATCGATACAAACCCCTACCCTGCTCTTATCATCAACTTTATCAATAATATGTCTCAGGTGTTCGAATCTGTAACCAAGGTTGGTTCCCTGTCCGGCAGTATTTTCAATAACGGCAATGACTCCGGAAGTTTTTTCAAGGGCAATATTGACCGATTCTGCAATCAAATTGAGGCACTCTTCCTCTGTTATCTTTCCCAGGTGGCTCCCCGGGTGGAAGTTGAGCCGGTCCAGGCCGAGCAGCTCGCACCGTTTCATCTCATCGGTGAAGGAGTGGCGTGACCTTCCCAAACCCTCCGGATCAGGGCTGCCCAGGTTTATGAGGTAACTGTCATGTGGCAATATCTGGTAAGGTTTGAAATCAAGCTCCCCGCACCTTTTCCGAAATTCCTCGATGTTCTTTTTGGAGAGGGGTGGCGCAACCCACTGTCTCTGGTTTTTGGTAAAGAAAGCAAATGCCTTCGCTCCTATTTCATGTGCATTCAGAGGTGCATTTTCCACACCTCCTGATGCGCTTATGTGTGCTCCGATGTATTTCATGTTGCATGGTATTTGTCTACCGCTCAGTAAGCGGTTTTTCATAGACAAAGATATCAGTGAATCCCAATCCTGCAAGTTCAGGATAGAACGGATATGTCTCCTCCCTGGTAAAAAATCCGGTGATTATAACCCTGTAGCTATCCCATTCTTCAAGTATCTCAACCGGAAGCTTCAACCGCTTTTCTATACGCTGTCTGGCCCGTTCAGCCTCCGCTTTCCTGTAGTAGCTTCCGGCATTGAGGACGAATCTTGGCACAGGTGGTGGCGGAGGAGCTATCTCTTCAACAGGCTCCGGCTGTTCTATAATAATTTCGGGCTGCTCATCCCTGACCGGAGGTATTTCAGCCATTTCCGGCTCAGCCGGTTGCACTGCTGCCGGGCTGATTACAGCAGGAACAACCGGCACAAGACCTGTTTCAGATTCATGAAGAACGGTTATGTCATCGAATCCATGCTTCCTCAGTAACGGAATAAACTCCCTGACCTCGTTGGTATCAGCGAAACCTGTTATCTGTACCTTGAAGAGGCCGCCCTCATTGCGTATTGTCACAAGTTTCTCGGCAGCAGCAAGCAGCCTGTCGCTCATTGAAGCCGTCTGCTCAATAGTACTGAATGAACCGAGCTGCACAGTTGTTCCTCTTATAACCACAGGGACAGGCGCTTCTTCAATGGTTTCTTTCACCAACGCCAGCGAATCCTCCCTGGTCTGAGTTATCCATTCGCCCCGGACGGCCTTGTTGGAGATGACCCATATCTCGGTGATGCCCTGTGCGTGAATCACAGGTATATATTTCTCAAGATCATTACGGTCTTCAAAACCGGTTATGCGGACCTTCCAGAATCCGTCTTCCTCAAAGAGTTCTACGTTCTTGTCAAGGGCTCCCTCAACCTTCTTCTTCATTATCTCGGCATAGAGCTTGTTCCTGAATGCACCAAACTGAACTGCATAATAGTCTTCGGTGATTGTCACCAGCTCACGTGTCACCTCATGAATGACCAGGTATGAAGTGTCTTTGGCCACGGTTTTGCCCGGCCGGGGAGGAACAATTTTCAGGGTATCGGTAGCTGTTACAATACCTGCAATCTGCGGGATCTCTTCGACAGTCACTGAATCAGGCAGGATGATGGTTTCGGGAATAAGTTCAGCCTTCCGCACCGTGAAGTCGAGCCCGCTGACATAATCTCCATCCCGGCTGATCATAATACTGAATGCTATTGAATCCGGCTCGGAGGTCATGTCAAGCTTCCGGAGCTGAGCGGTGTCAACCCTGGCGTAATAAGAACCGGGAGAAAGCCCAAAACAACTGAAGTAACCATCTGATTCGGTCTGTACCCTTGTTTTAATTGTGCGGTCACTTCTGTAAATATTTACAAGGATTCTTCCGAGACCCGACTTCACCCCGTCTTTATCAAGCATAACCGTTCCGGTAGCCTCTCCTTCAACATTTACCGGAATTTCAATTAGCTTGAGCATGTTTGCATCGGCAACCACGGCATATGTCTTCCTGTGCAGTCGCCATGACACATTGGTGAAATTACTTTCATCAAGCTCAATGAAATGTTTCACATAGGGCTCCATCCCTATGATATGTATTACAGAATCCTCTTCATTGTATTCGATTCTTCCGCTGTTTGATCTTATTGTCAGACCATTTGCCCTGGGTTCATTGTCATCACGGATGCCATTGGCGTTCAGGTCGAGAAATGCAAGAATTGATACCCCGCCTCTGCCGACATTTGTCCTGTTGTCTGCCTTCAGGAATGAGGTCTTTTTGTCATTTATCAGGCTTCCGCGGGCATATTGAACAAATGATGTCTGTTTATTACTCTGACGGACTGATACGCCCAACTGTGCGAAAGAGAAGTCATAGCGAAGGCCCAGTTCTCCCATCGTAATATCATTCCGGAAGTTGTGTTCAAGGGAAAGGTTGAAATACCCATTATTGAAAAGTCTCTTTTCCAGGCTGATTTTCCCAGAGATGAACTCCTTAAAGGTGTAATTATACTGAGCCTGTGGCATAATCACAAAATTGGCCGGCAGTCTGAAGCCCAGTGAAAGCTGGCTGGAAAAATTAGGATCAAAGTAGTCCGAGAAGGTTCCGTAGGTTGTGATATTCGCGCTCATCCCCGACAGGGCACCGGCAAGCATCCATTCAGCAGTTGAATATTTTGAGACCGGAAAACTGATCCTGTGCCAGGTAAGCCTGGAATATGCTCCCATCTTCTTAATTCTAACCGGAACCGAGAGAGAGGCTTTGATTTCATCGAGGTAATTATATGAGATGGCTTTCTGGTTCCTTTCATACCAGATATAATTCAGATCCATCTGAATGTTTGACGGCATGCGGTATGACATGGTTCCCTTTGCCCTGACGCCGTGAGTATAGTCGCCGGAAACAAGGAGGTTATTGGTAATCCTTACAGAAGCATTCACAAAAGGCATCGCCGGAGATGAAGTTATCGATGAGAGATATTCGAGTCCTCCGCCCAGGGTGATGTGTTTGGTGGCGCCATATCGCAGATCAGCCCTGGAGAAACGGCTCCAGGATGAATCTTCCACAAATCCGGCGCTGACAGTATATTCAAACTCCTTGTGCGGCATGAAATTGAACGGGATGGTGATATTCTGTTCCCTGGTTCTCTCTTCGCCCCATGGCCCGTAATACTTCAGTTTAACGAGGGTGTTTCCGTAGACCAGCGGAACTTCAAAAGTGAAAAATCCGGAAGCATCAGCCTTCAGATAATCAACAAGCACATTATTGACATAAAGTTCCACCGTCCACCCCGGTTCGGTCCGGTCAGTCAGAGAGTATGTTCCGAAAGAACGACGGAAGGTGGTGGGTGTATTTGTAACCTGCACTCCGACAACAGGGTTGAACAGGGAGGCGGTAGCGCCGGTATTGATCTTTCCGAGCATTACCTGCCGCATCCAGCTCCTGTCATTATTGACATGCCTCCACATGTAGTACTGTTGCTTTTCACTGAACGCGGCTCCGGTATACAATGTAAGTGATGCGGAAGCTTCACCGCCCGCAATAACCGAACCGAGGGCAAGATTAAACCGGCCGTCTGACTTGCCGCCGGGCTGCTGACTGGCATAGACTGACCAGTCAGCCATGCCGAAACGGAACCCGGGATAGCTTCGGCCAATTGTGGTGTCTGCCTGAATGTCTCCCTTCAGCCGGGTAATATTTCTCCTCATCTCCTCCTGGCGCATCTCACGGATCACCGGAAGCTCAATCTTGGTGTCAATGTTGACTGTCAGATCCCTGAAACTGAAATGGCAATCAAGCCCGAATACCCGGCCATAATAAATTGACTTCAGGTAAAGATTGGTCTCCGTTCTTATAAGCGCATCCGGCTCAAGCTGATAACTTTTGCCGTCAAATTCAATCTGATTGCTTTCATGACTGATTGTATAAGTATCCTCATCAGACTGAAAAAAACCGGTGACAGTCTCAAGATCATCGGAGATGAAATTTCTGATCCTGAGAAAATTAAACAGATCCCTGACCGGCAGATATACTTCCTCTCCCCTGATAAGGGCATCTATTTCACGCAGTCCGATATAAGGGATCTTTATATAAACTGAAATCTCGTCATATTCCGGTGTTTCCTGTGGCAGCGCCCTGATTGAGAAGGGCAGAAGACACAATATCAATATTAAAACCCTCACTCCGGGTGACAGAACATGCATAAAGTCCGGAAACTGTATGGATTTATATGCATTTTTTTCTGTCATCAATTAATATTTTTCTCGCATCACTCCTGCACGAAAGTGACGTTGATTGTTCCACTATAGTTACCGGGCGGGTTGGAGCCGATAGTGCCCACTGTAAGGGTTCCTCCCACGAGAACCGTTGTCTGTTGCTGGTATGGAACCATAGTCACCAACGGCGAAGCCGGATAGGTATCATCGAGCTGAAGGTAGAGGGTGCCGCCGTTACTTCCCGAAATGGGTGACGGAGGCCCGGCAAGAAGCGATATTACTGTTCCCGGATTTGCCTTTATATAAAACATTGCGGGCGTATGCATCATGCCGAGATTCAGGGGAATTACCGTGCCAGAGGTTGTTCTTGAAGAACCATCCGGCGGCACTGTGATGGTCCCCCCTGCTGCTCCCGGAGTAAAAGCGCCAAACGCAAGTGGCTGCGACGGATTGGCCGTTATGATAACCGGCCTGGGAGGCGGCTCCTGGGCCATCAGGGGAAGAACGCTTCCGAAAAGGACAACCATCATGATCAATGGCAGCCACCCGGATGCTGACTTTGTTGTGTTAATTTTTTTTCCGATCATAATCCGATTACCAGTTTAATTGTTGCCTTACGCGTTCCTGAAGAGTAGTTCACGAGGTAAATTCCCTGCTTCAGATTCACATCAAGATTGTAATGACCGGCTTCAAACACTTTCCTTGCAAAGACAGGCCTGCCACCCAGATCGAAAATGGTAATCAATCCCTCTGTACCATCAATAGCTCCTACCGTCGCCCTTACCTGCTGCCCGGAGATGAATGCGCTGAACAATGTCTCATCATCATATATTACACCGGCGTCAGTCGTACTTTTCAGGATCCCCAGTGCAAACCTGTCATTGTAATCACCTGCCGCGAGGCTAACCGCATATGTTTCTGAACCTGCGAGGTCAGTTTCCTTTCCGGCTGCTGCATCACGGAACATTATGCGGGCATTATCGGGCAGATTTTCCAGGTCCTGCAACCTGAAGGCAACTTCTCCGTCACGGTAAGTGATCAGTCCCAGTGGAACCCAGAGAATACTGTCAGCCTGAGGCGGCAGGGCGTTGACAGAAAGACGTGCACCTCCGGGAAGAACGGAATAGAGGTTGGTCACCATCATATCCGTGTTAAAGAGCTTAAGGGCATCAAGGTCAGGGTCAAAAGAGGGTGCAGCATCACTGTCAAAATACACTACCGCCGGATCAGCAGACAGAGTGTCATCAGTGAAGGCGGCTGCCAGCCTGATAAGCAAACGCTCTCTGGATTCAGCAGATTTGAAGAATATGTGTGTCTGATCATTGACCCTGACGCTGTTTGTTGCTCCCAGGGTTCCGGTCACCGGGAAAGTACCGTCTGTTACGTGCACAAAGAAACCCTGCATTGAAGGAATGATATTGTCTGCCACCCCGTCACTTGAGATACCGTTAACATAGCTGCTATAGGTGCCACTGTACTCATCGGTGGTACTTGCACGGAAAAAGTACAGGGCATTGTCAATATTGGTCTTTGTCCACCCTGCATCATTCCAGTTGACTGGTGAAGGGTATGGGTTGCCAACCAGGTTAAATCCTTTTGTGAAGTTATTATTATGATTATACAGGGTTACAGCCACGTTTCCGTTGGTAACCTCTCCTGTAATATCAACCGTACCCGGCACGGCAACTGACCCGAAATTGACGGTATATCCTGCCATCTGGCTAAGTAATGCGGTACCTGTGGTATAGGGTACCCATCCCGAGGAGGTGCGGCTTTCATCATAACGGTACAGCAGCGGGAAGGATGAAGCAAGATCCATATCATCGGCAAACTCATTTACTGAAGAAGCAACAAAGGGAGAGCTGAAATACCTGTAACCGAACCTTGAGGGGAGATATCTCTGCATGGTAACATTACCTGTTACCGAACCTGCTCCCGACCCATCGATAAGAGCTGTACGTAACGCATCAGAAACGAGGGTCAGATGTCCTCCCGAGGCCAGTTCTCCGTTTTGAACAAGAACAACGCCGGTTACGTTCAGCGGACCGCTAAGGCTGACGCCGGCCGGATTATTTATAGTCAGGTTCATTACGGTATTTCCGGCGAACAGCCCGTCAACCATCAATTGGGGATCGATTCCGCGAAACTCAACTGTGCCTGACGAAGCATTAAATGAGCTGCTGCCCGACACTGATCCGTAAATCTTCATCGTTCCGCCGGTGAGAGAAAGAGAAGCTCCGGGGTCAATGACAAGGTTACCCGCTTCACCGGTTACTCCCGAAGCAATGACCGGATCAACAGCCACGTCAGGAATCATGACATCGGTCACCGGGTATGGTACGAAACCACATGACCAGTTTGCCGGATTATCCCATGAACTGTTAACGGAACCATTCCAGAGCTGGCCCGCTATTGTTACTGTCGCTGTTGCAGACAGTCCGGTACAGACAGAAGCATCTGCCAGGTTGGTAACAGTGTAGACGCCAGATTTGCTTGCGGATACATCTATCTGACCGGTGGCAGTGTTGATGAAAACGAGTCCGGGGGTTGACGAGAAGGTTCCTGCAACTCCTCCCGGATTAAAGACAGGCAGCGGATCGGCACCGCTCTGGCAATATGGCGAATCCGGATAGGTAAATGAAGCAGTTCGTATAGTTATATTCACTGACCTTGCCGGACTTGTGCCGCAGGCATTGGTTGCTGTCACGCTCAGAGTGCCGCCTGTTGCATCTGCACTAAAATCTACCGTGACGGAGTTGCCGTTGCCGTTTATAGTATGACCTGTGCCGCTATATGACCAATTATAAGTAACCCCGGAAACAAACGGTACAGTATAGACATAGCCTGTACCACCAGGGCATACACTGGTTTCAGAAACAGTAAAATCTCCGGGCCTTGAAGCAACCACAGGGAAGGATATCACCACCTCATCAAGGGAAGAGCAGGGACCGTTGCTTATAGTCCACCGGAGGGTGTAACTTACTCCCAGCACTCCGTTAAATACCGTGTTGTAAAGAGTGCTGTTATCAAATGATCCGCCTGCACCGCTGACAACAGTCCAGAGACCTGAACAGGATCCTGGATTGTTACCTGCAAGAGTAGTGGTGGAAAGACCGCAGAGTGATTGGTCGGTACCTGCATCAGAGGCAGGAGGCAGCTCATATACGGTCACGGTATTTGCATCCACCACACCGGTGCCTGTTCCGCTGTTGAACCTGAATCCCGTAAGGCGGTATACCCCCGGAACATTTGCCGGTAAGGTGAAAGGCAGGGAGGTGACCGTCACATCAGGCTGCGGCACACTGTCAATTGTATAACTTAATATATATGTGAGACTTATTGGAGTGAATGAGATGAAGCTGACGGGTATTCCGCCTGAGCCGCAGATGGGAGTAAACGAAGAGAATGATGCCCTTGCAATAGTACCGGAGATACTGGCTGTAGTAAATTCAGATGGAGTGGCTGAAACTGATACAGCGCCAGCAGTAGACACCTCTCCATTGTTGGCTGTCCCTGAAGCTGTTGAAGGCTGTTGAGTCCACAACCCGGAGATAAACCGTGCTACTCTCATATCTGCAAGTCCGTTTTCGGTGACCAGAGGAGTGAGGTCGCTTTGCGGATCCCATCCGATCTTTATCCTGGCCGATACAGGAGATATTGATGAAACGCTCCAGTATTCAAGGGTGTTTGTCACCTCCAGTGGCGGGGCAATGGATGTTGCAGTGGTATTGGGCGAGAAAAACTCAGCCGTAAAGGATGTGGTAGTCCCTGCAGCAGAAGTGATGGTAAACCTGTGACCCATGACCGGGCCTTTTCCAATCGGGAATACAAAAAGATCTCCGTTGATTATTTGTTTAGTAAGAGGACCGCTCACATATGATGTGGAGCTCCCGCCAACAGGTACCACAGCAGATGGAGATGTGCTTAGAAGAACAAGCCTTCCGGTTGCAGATGTGGTGATGACTCCGTTCGTAAGCTTCAGCTGGTTGCCTGCCTCTATCAGGCCTCCTTCACTGATTGTCAGTCCGGCCGGATTGTTAATCTCAACGTTCCAGAATCTGTCTGTGCCGCTGAAATTACCTGTAGCGCCTCCCAGGCTCTGGACTTCTGACCCTGAGAATGATACGGTTGCTGCAGGATAAGCACCGGTACCGGCTCTGAATGCTCCGGAATTAAATCTTTCAAATGTGCCCTGAATAGTTATTTTTCTGTTGTTGACACTGTTGTCAAGAACAGGGCCGTCAATAACAAGTCGTTTGCAGACAGTCAGATCAACATCCGGCAGTATCCTTCGTCCTGTTCCCGAGAAGATCAGGTTGGGGACCGAGGTATATACACCTGAAACAATTATATAAGTCCCGCTTCCTCCGTATTCAATGGTTCCGTTGCCCGAACAGTCAGTAAAGCCGGTATATGTACCTGCCGGAAGGTTTCCTCCTTCAACATATATCTTGCCATTACCTGTTACGTCGCCAATATTGTGTCCGTAGGTAGGTGAAACCAGTCGCAGTTCTCCGTTGATGACAGTGTTAAGTACTGAAATGTAGTTAATGTCGGCTGTGATCACATGATCAATTATGACATTGCATCCTCCCGGGCCACCTGCCGGACAGGGAGGAGAGGCTCCCACGGGTGTCCATATTGCCGGGTCTGACCAGTTGCCACTGCTGTTTGTGATGTACTCCGGAACTTCGTCAGGAATGGCAGCGTCATTCCCGGCAGTGTAGTCTCCGTCTATATTGTTGCTGCCGGAAAAATAGAAAGAAATGGTATTTGCATCTTCATTCACATTGTCGGTTGCAGCTCCGGGTGCAGCCTTGTCCCATGTGCCTCCCGGCATGACAAGGCGAGCGGCAACATATGCCGGTTCGATACCGGAGACATCAGCCGTCAGGTAATTGAAAACCAGGCTTGCATTAAGTCCTGAAATACCCGAACTCTCTGCCTGCCAGTAATATGCCAGGGCATTAAGCGGATTCAGGAGGGTCGGATGGTAGTCATTTACCGGGTTTATCCGGACTGATCCTACAGTTGAGCTTGCTGTTGCCGTGAAGAGGGCAGGCGTGTATTTACCAGCCACACCTACCGGGAAGGTAAAAGTCTGAGCCCCTGCCGGGAAGAATTTTGTAAGTCCCCTGCTGCTGGCCACGCCGTCTGACCTGATCATTTTCGAAGAGGAGAAGCCGGTACCGTGGATTATGCTGTTCTGGCTGAGAGTGAGCTGGTATTTATTGATGTCAAGTACTCCCCTGCTCAGCACAAGGTCATGCTGAAGGGCAACATCGTTGTTCAGTTTTGCTCCGGCATTATTGTCAAGCAGAAGCCTGGCAAATGAACCTGTTCCGGACATAGTTTGCTGTGTACTGCCGCCAAGACTTACTCCGCCTGTTAAATTATCGTCGGTATATGCGCCATTATTATTGAGATTGCCCTTAAGCGTCAGCAGACCCGGTCCAAGAACCAGGTTGCCGGATACTATATCCAGGTCGTGATTTACTGAGAAGTTACCATTGACAGTGAGAGATGTCAGGGAAGAGACCTCCAGATCATAAAAGTCAGTAGCAGATGCGCCCGTGATAATCTGTACTCCGCCATCAAATACTGTCCGGTTTGTTCCGAAGGTATAAGTTCCGTTGTTGATAAGGTTGCCCCTGATTGTAATGTTCCGGTTGTTTGATGCCAGAAAGCTCATGTTGCTGACAAGAGAAAGGTTGCCGTTCAGAACCAGCGGACTGATCATCAGGGCAAGGTTGGCGTTGCGGCTGATGGCAGAGGTTTTGCCGGTTATTGTAAGGTTGTTGAGAGGAATGTTGGCATCAAGCTGGTAAGACTGATCTGCATCTATTACCGGACCTGCTGATGGTACCTGGGAAAAGATCACGGTTCCGCCGGTCACTGATCCGGATGCCGGTCTCAGGTACAGATCCCCGAAGGTTGTTCCTCCACCGCGAATAATTGTAAGGTTGCCACCTGACATTGTAAACTCACTGTCATCATTAAGAACTTCCAGTTTGGCTTTTGCCTGATTTGCATTATTTCCGAAAATGAAGACATTGCCCCCGCTTTGCCTGTATGTCAGAATGCCGTTGGTTGAAGCCAACGGCCTTCTGATCTGGCCATTGACAAACAGGTTTCCGCTCTGTACCTCGAGAAGTGATGCCCCGCCGCCGGAATATTCAATATCAGCATTGTTCACGGAGTTTCCCGGGGGCCCGATGTAGATATTTCCCCCTCCGGCCAGAATCCGCAGCCTGCCATTAAGGTACAGGGTCTCCGGGCTGGCTGAATTTGAAATATAAACATTTGATGGAGTATTGATAGTGAGTCCTGCTGTGGCGGGAATCGTGAAATCAGTTGTGGTTGAAATGTTAAATGTCCCGGTCCTGTCATAAACCAGGGTACCGTTAACCATGGTCAGCCAGTTGTTGACAGGGGTGGTCAGGTTTCCGCCGATGTTCCATGTAATGGTTGTATCAGGGGAGTTCCCTTTGTCTATGGTTACAGTGTTGAATACAGTTACAGGTGCAGAGCTGAGGGCGGGATTGTTTGCGACAACGGCAGACCTGCTGCCGGTGAAGATAAGGTCACACCTGCTGCTGCCGCTTATCAGGCGAAACAGGCTGGGGGTACCGTAATATGCTGTGCTATTATCACTGTTGTTATAGATAGAACCACCCACAGACATCCTGTTATTGGTTGAGCTGGCCCAGACATCGATCCCTGCACCAGGGAAAAGCAATACATCTCCATCAATCTGGATGCTCTGCAACCGCGTGCCGTTGTAAATAAAGCCGAAAGAACCGCCGGCAACATTGAGGTTCCCTTTGACATAGACTGTTTTCTCAACAACTGAACCGTATTCGCCATCCCATGACATGGCCAGCCATGCATCTGCATCAGAGCCATTGCATATTAAATCTCCGTTGATGATAACAGAGGGTATGTTAGGCAGGATAATGTTTGATCCTTTAAGAGGAGTAAGAATAACGGTGCCGTATTCACTGGCGTTCGAAGGCAATATATAATAGGTACCGGATTGTGGATTGATGGTGTAAAACTCAGAAATACCCTCATTTATGCTAAACTCAGAGAAGTCTCCGAAGGGATAGACAAAGGATTCCGGTGAATCAAAAGATGAGGCATCCCTGGTTGTAATTCTCATTTTCCCGTTTCCGTTGGGGTGGCTTAAGACTGAAGCGAACGTACTTCCCGGATTGTTCTGGATATCCAGAACTGCCCCGGCCTCTATCTGTAGAGTAGCACAGTTTACAACCGCCTTATTCAGACGATAATAAGATGTGTTTGGATTTCCTGTACCTGTTGGGAACGGGGGGTATTCGTCTGCCAGCCAGATTGAATCATTTCCGCCAATGATTACAATATCATTCGCACCAGGAACCGTTGAAGGCGGATTTGTTACATTATGTCCGCTAAGCGACCAGGTTGAGGTTGAACTCCAGAGACCATTCTGGTGGCTGTAGAATATTCTGGGCAGTCCAAAACATCCGGCGCTGCCGGCAGTGTAATCACCATCCAGAAAATTGGTGCCGTTGGTAGGGACCAACCAGTCAGAAATGGTGTTGGTGACGGTGTTAATATCAGATGTCTGTCCGATATACCAGCTACGTGAAACATTGTCATAAAGGGCGGGCACATAATTGCTTTCCGTTCCGGAGACATCTGTCTGATCGTAATTAAATGCGTGGCTGACTGAATATAGCGCGATCCCTGAAAACCCGGCCGACTTAATCCGCCAGTAATAGGACAGACTCTGACCGTTGACAGTTGTTACCGGGTGTTCGTAATCAACAGGGTTTACCGAGACTGAACCATAGACTGCCGGCGATGCTGTAAATCCTATGGTGGCCGGTGTGTATCTGCCAGATATCCCCACCGGGAACACAAAAGGATCATTTGAGGCATAGCTTCGTGAAAGGCCTCCGTCTCCGGCATTTCCGGCTGTCTGGATGAACCTGTCCGTGCCTGCATTTAAAATTGATGCAGTATCATTCAGATGAAGAGTATAAGTACCAATATTGAGGTTCCCGTTTACAGCAAAGTTCAGAGTTCCGTTAAGGGTCATCCGGTTAAGGAGGGAAACCGGAGTGGCTGCCGTGCCGGCAAGCTCAAGATTGCCGAATGTACCCGCACCGTTGATGCTTTGCGCAGTTGTGCCGTTAAGCACAACTTTCCCGGTACCGGTCGTAAGGCCGGAGTTAAAAATGTTCCCCGAAACATTCAGCGTCTTACCGCCGTCATTCAGAGTGCCTGCAACAAGGGTTAACGCCGCGGATACATTTACCGTATTCTGAGATCCGGCAATAGTAAGGGTTACTCCGGAGGGTTTTGTGACAGCAAGAGAGCTGAGAGAAAGTGGTGCGGCTGGATTAACCGTAAAAACCTGCGGTGCTGATCCGTTAAATGTTGTGGTATTTGTTCCGGTCGTATAGGTCGTGCCTGTTTCCAGAAGGAAGTTGCCTCCCACTGAGAGATCGTTGCTGTTTGCATTAAAAGCACCGGAAATTACCGAAAGGCTGGCAGTAACATGAAGCGGAGTACTCATCCTGACAACAGCAGTACCGCTTGTCCTGTTAATAATCAGGTTATGCAGGGGGGCGGTGGAATGAATAGAATAACTTGTGGCATCGGTTCCTGAACCACTTACAGGAATGATTTCCAGCGTACCTCCTGTGACATTGATATTGGCCTGGGAGGATTTAACATCAAATGCTTCAGCGTTAGCTGTGGTGGTAACGTCATATATTTGAATCGTTCCTCCGGAAACCGTATAGATGTTGTCCTGGTTTTCAAGATTGAATGAACCATGCAAAGCGCTGATACCTGATGTTGCCCTGCCGGTGTTAAGTGAAGCGGCAGTCATATCGGTCAGACCGGCTATGGTTGTGTAATCCGCCGGAGTTCTCCGGAAGCGACCCCTGAGGATGAGAAGGCCTCCCGACTGACTGTATGAAGCAGTACCGGTGGAAGACAGGAACTGTTTGGCATCAACAACGCCATCATTGATTATTATCTGGCCTGAGGCGGTTGCTGAGGTCACAATCCCGCCAGACTCCTTTGCTGAGAGAACTCCGTTGTTCACCTGTAGCCTTCCGAATACGTACAGTGCGCTTCCTGTTCCTGATGTGTTTATTCCCATGACTCCGTTATCCGGGGCAGAAACACCATAAGCAGTATTGACTTCGCGGTAATCATCAGTCGTAACGAAAACCGCAACATCAACTCCGTCACACAAAAGGGCTCCGTTGGATGGAATATAATAATGGGCGTTGGCCAGGTTTCCTTCAGACAATGAAGGAATAAATACATTGCCCTTCAGGATAAGGGTACCGGCATAAATCCAGAGAGCCTTCTTCATTGCCGGGTTCCCGGTTAGAGATTCTGCCTCCTGGTCATTGGCGCCGAAAAGCCTGAAATTAGTGCAGGCCGCAGAGTTAACCGTAAGACAGTATGTCTGGTCGGTTCCCTTATTGACAATAAGGTTGTAAAAGTCCGTTATGCCGTTACAGGTCAGGGTATTGTCCGATGCTCCCTCAAAGTAAACAGTGGCGGCTCCCGATGCAGCACCCGAAGAGGTGGGTGGAAAGGCATTGTATACCGGATAGTTAAGGTTGGTGAACCGCACAGTTCCATTGTTGGTGAAATCACCGCTGATCCTGACCGTATGAAAATTCAGGTAGTAATTCAGATAGGGTGCAGTTCCTCCAATACCACCTATTGCAGTGTTTGTTACACCATTACCCACGGAAATGGCAGCTCCGGTTTCAACAGAGACATTACCTCCGATAATAAGTGAAAGTTTAGCTGTTGAATTGTTGTCATTGATTCTGAATGTACCACTTCTGACCTGCAGGTTGCCGTTCAGGGTAAGGGCTGACAGCTGGGTGGCTGTTACTCCTGAAGTATTGATGACAAGGTTGTTATAAACAGCCTGGACTGCCGGAAGCGTAAAACTGGATGAGTTGTAGTATTCTGCTGTACCACCGCCTGCATCAACGAAAGTATTCATAACAGTTGCCGGAAAATTGGCTGATGCAAGCTTCAGTGTACCCTGCCCCGAAAGTGATGATAACGGGGAGGTAAAGCGGTACCCTGCCTGATCGAGAAAAGCTCCCGGAGCAATCATTAAAGAGAGTCCCGGTGGAGTAACATCCTGGGTAAGCGTCACCGTACGATCGGTAAGTATAATAACCCTGGAACCATCGCCCGGAACCTGGTTGCCTATCTGGAGGGTTCCGCTGGGATCTGACGTCCATGTAAACGGGTCATTCCAGTTACCGCTCATATAAGAATAGAAGGTGTCATAATTGAGCGTACCAATAGCGAAATACGGGCCCGGGTTAAGGACAGACCGGGAGATGATGGAATTTGCCCCCGGAGTTCCTCCTATTGTTGAATAATTGCCTGCCGGAGCCGGGGCCATTCCGATTGTTTTGGCAGCATCAAGGCTTCCCTCATAAAGCTCAATTCTTGCCTGTGTGAAATTCCCTCCATTAATGTTCTGCAAAGTCCAATACGCCGGATCCACTGAAACAATCGTGGCGTTGTCACCATACAGAGCTCCGGTCGGGCTGACCGAGGCTTTCAGTACCGGACCGGCGGTTCCGGTATTGACATCGACAAGATTAATCGCTTTATATTGACCGCTCTCTCCTATCGGGAAAAGGTAGTCGTTTCCCGTACCTGCCAGACCTGCCGGCAATGTTCTTTGTAATCCTCCGGTAGTTACATTTATGAAGGAGGTTCCGGAACCGGTAACGGCCAGGGCCGAGGTGTTTGTAACTGAAATTGTATAATTCCCGGCATAAAGTATTCCGTCTGAAAGAGACAATACACCACCCGATGCCAGGGTAAGGTTGCCATTGAGAGATACCCCGTTTTTATTGTTTATTGTCAGGTTATTCAGCGTTGTTACACTTGCCGGGACATATATTCCAGTTGAAGAGCCGCCGAAAATCAGTGATGAGGCTGTTGTTGTTGAGAGATTTCCCGATGTACGGGTTATTGCAGGCCCGTTAAGCCTCAGGGTATTACCTCCAACATTGAAATTTCCTCCGATAAGGTCCAGGCCCGATTCAATGGTTACTGATGATGCAAGATTGACCCCGGCAGAATTGTCAATTATAATACCTCCGTCACCACTGAAAGCAGGAATTAGTTCAATTCCGGTGGTCTGAGCCGCTGAGCCCTTGTAACGTATAGCCGAAGCTGTACCATATGAGGGCGGTGACCCTGAAACAGTAGCAGTACCCTCCAATGAGAGCATCCCGGAAAGCGATACAGCTGCTGCAATTGTTTTTGCACCACTTCCGGAAAGGGTAAGGTTTGTATAAGAAGTAGTGAACACTGCCTGTGTTCCGCTGCGAAAATAATCAACAGTTGCCCCGGCGCCATTGAGGATTATTGTGCTTGTGCCTGTGCCATCAGGGACAAAGGCTGTTACCCCGCCGACAGAAAGATAAGGAGAGCCGTCTCCCAGGGAGAAAGAGGATGTATTGTTACTGTTTTCATTGTCGGTTTCTATCAAGCCTCCCACCCTGACATTGCCGCTGTTAACAACAAGTGATGAGTTGTTGTAGTAGGAGTAAAACCATGAAGAATAACGGTTTGAATAAACCAGTATATCTCCCGAAATATTCAAAGAACTGATTTCTAAGGTGAGTTGTGTTGTCCGGTTTGAACCGGGATTTATATCTGTCCCTGCGGTCAATGATGAACACAAAACCTGCCCGCTGCCGGAAACACTGAATGAGGTATTGCTTCCGGCAGCACTTTGAAGGGTTATTCCGCCGGAAACAGTTAAACTGATGCCGGCATTTACAGAAAGTATCCCGTTTACATAACCTGAAGTAAAAATAAGATTTGTACAGAAAGCATTATTGGTGACTGTCACAATATCGCCGGCGATATACACTATATCACCAGCAGTCGGAAATGAGGCGGCTGCGCCACCATCATGATTCGATGTTGACCATGTAAATCTGGAATTCCAGTTGCCGCTCTGCCTGGAATAATATGTTGCTGCGCCGGCTGCCAGGCAAAAAAGCCAAAAGGCCGCCAACAGGAAAATAATCTTGCAGGTCCGGCCTCTTGAGTTCATATCATCAGTTAAATTAGAATCACCGCAGTCCGGGATTGATCAATGCAAGTCAATTATTGCCTCGGCATACTTCTCCGGCCTGACATCGGAAGGCGCGGAGAAGGTCACAATCAGTCTGCCGCTGTGGAAATCAACAGTCTCTCCACCTATCAGATTAAATGAGAATTTTCTTCTGGGATTCGGGGTATAAACTGCAACTCCCTTTGCAATTCCAACACTTGTAACCGTTCCGCCAGGTGCAATGTGAACGACGTCAACATCTCCATATACCGAGTAATCGCCGGTTCTGTTGAAAACAAAAGACAGCCTGGGAAGGGTATCATTTTCAAAAGTGAGTGACAGATCTGAAAGTGTGACGTTGACAGACGGGTTTCCAACCCTGATTATTACAGGTATGGTGATTCCGAATACCGGTACAAGCTTGATCGAGATAGTTGCCTGGTCCTGTTGTTCAGGATTCTCCTCTCCCAGTGGTTTTTCTTTTGGGGTGGCACGGAAATAAAGGTGTGACCTGTACTCGCCGGGAGCCAGATCACCTGTCCTTACTGCCTGTACCTTCACTGTCTGTGCCTCATCCGGTTTCAGAGTGACTGTTCTGGGAAAAAACCGGATATATGGTGCGGCAAAGCTTTGGTCCTCGTCAGGTTCGGTAATGGTCTCGAAACCTCCCTCTTCAGTCATCCTGATCTGAACCAGGGAGATATTATATGTAGCCGTATCTTTCCCGATGTTGGCAAGACTCAGGTCCATAGACCTCTTATTACCTTCAAAGACCACTCTCCTCGGTGTGATGAGGAGATCTCCCTGGGCTTCGATTATGCCTGGTAACAATATCAGGCTTATTACTAAAAGCATTTTCAGATGCCGGGCCGTAAATTTTCTCATTACACTATATTTTTCTGGTTATTTCTGACGTCAGTTGAATTCAAAGGTAATGGCATATGTCCCTGTGTAGACGCCAACGGGATTATCATTCAAAGTGCCCACCCTCAGAGTAGCACCGACATAAACAACCTGTGATCCGTTTTCAAGTAATCCGGCACCAGGTTCTGCCAGTGGAACAGATTTCCAGTCCTCAACTGTCATGGTTCTGGCACTGCTGACATGGGTTATAGTCACCGGTGACACAGGAAGTGAAACCGTAAAGGCAACCCCTGGATCACCGGTGACATAAAAGCTGGCAGCGCTGTGTGACCCGCTGCCAGGCCAGACACTGCCAACCACTGAAATTGTATTTTCAGGATTTAATATGAGGCTTCCGCCCTGTGGTCCGGGGGAAAACTTCCCGAAACTGAGTTGCGAAGTCTCCACCGCTGACAGTGTTGAGATAACCTCTGCCGTAATGTGGCCTGTCACTGTTGAAGACACGCCCGGCTGGGCTTCCGCCACATATGCGGAAACCAACAATAGCAGAAAAAGGCTGATTGTTCCAGGAATTAGCCGTTTCATAGCAACTGCTGCCGGTTGTCCCTTATCTGTTAATTATAGCTGACGGTAACAGGGAAGTTTGCGGAGGAATAGGCTCCGGATGCCTGGCTTGCTCCTGTTGTAAGTGTTGCACCGACAGTAAACGCTGCTGTGCCGGTGCCATTGAGAGCAGGAGTTGCTCCGGCGTTGTGATTAAATGTGCTTACCGGCATTGCCACTCCGGGGCCGGTTAATGTCACCGTTCCGTCAGCCGGCAATGTAATGGCAAATGTTTCCGATGCCTGGCCGGCAACAGTGAATGAAGCTGCAAGACCATTGGCCGGAGGGACAAGAGACGCTCCACCCGAAGCCGTCCTGGTATTGTCAGTAGCCAGCACTACAGAACCGACGGCTGCAGAGACTGCAATAGTCCCGAAGTCCATGTCATTGACCTTGGTAAGAGTTAAGGGCCCTACAATTGTGGCCGTTGCAATTGTCGGCTCAGTATCTGTGTTCTGAGCAAAAGTTCCCGCTGTAATTGCAAACAGAATAATCGAGAATGCGAGGATTTTTTTCATCTTTCCTTAAGTATTAATGGTTATCTACTAATTTAAATGTGGACTAGTCGGCTTTGACCATTTATACAAAACATCATGCATTGGGGTTACATGGCATTTTGTGAAGTTTAAAATTAAACGGACTAAATGGCCTAATATTTTGACGAGCGTCAATTTATTAACAACTTTCGGCCGTTTTCGACACGTTCAGAAGCTGCTGCTGCCGTCCCAGCAATGGGTACAGAGCTTTTCGCGGGGAAGACCGATGGCCTTTACCAGATCATCAAGTCGTTGAAACATAAGTGAATCCATTCCCAGCATTGAGGCTATCTCCTTTACCATCATTTCATACTTCTCTGAATCAGGATCAAGATATTCCTCTACATTCTTTTCCTCTCCCTCAAGCCTGACAATGGCCTTGCGTGCAGCAAGTTCGAGGGTTGAACGTGATTGTGAGAAATTAAGGAACGGACAGGGATAGAGGAGCGGCGGACAGGCAATACGCATGTGCAGTTCACCGGCACCTGCCTCACGCAGGTCCCGTGTGTTGTCCCTCAGCTGCGTACCCCTGACAATGCTGTCATCAAGAAAAATGATCTTCCTGCCTTTGGTAAGCTTTTTATTCGGAATGAGTTTCATCTTTGCAACAAGCTCGCGCTGTACCTGCCTCTGCGGCATGAAACTCCTCGGCCAGGTGGGAGTATACTTTGAAAAAGAACTCATATAGGGAAGCTGCTTCTCGTTGGAATAACCAAAAGCATGGCCAATTCCCGAGTCGGGAACACCGCATACGAAGTCGGCTTTCACCGAATCACGCCTGGCAAGCGCAGCACCACATCTGTAACGCACCTCCTCAACATTCCTTCCTTCATATTCAGAGGTGGGAAATCCATAATAGACCCAGAGAAAAGAACAAATCTGCATCCGCTTTCCGGGTGCTTTGAGCCTTGTAAAACCGTTCGCACGGATGTGCACTATTTCTCCGGGACCGAGATAATATTCGGTCTCAAAACCGGTATTAGGAAAAGAACAGGTCTCTGATGCCACAGCACGGGCACCCTCCTTCCTTCCAATCACCACGGGTGTTCTGCCAAGCTTGTCACGGGCAGCAATGATACCGTCAGGTGTCAGCAGAAGAAGAGAACATGATCCCTGTATCTTGTCAAATACATTGGTGATCCCTTCAACATATGAATCACCTTCACAGATAATATTGGCAACCATCTCCGTGGGATTGATGTTGCCCATGAAGTTCTCGGTGAAATGCTTCTTCCGCGCCAGGAAATAATCAGCAAGTTCATTGATATTCACTATTCGCGATACCGTCATCAGGGCGAACGGGCCAAGATGTGAGTTAAACAATATAGGCTGCGGATCGGTGTCACTGATCACCCCCATACCGCTGTTCCCGCTGAAATCCTTCAGTTCCGCTTCAAACTTGTTACGGAAATACTCATTTTCCAGGTTATGGATCCTCCTCCGGAACCCGATCTCCCTGTCATAAAATACCAGTCCTGCCCTCTTGGTGCCGAGGTGGGAATGATAATCCGTCCCGTAAAATACATCATCAATACAACTCCTTTCGGAGACCGAACCATAAAATCCGCTCATAGCAAAAAATAAGTGTGATTTATTTCATAAATTGTAAGGCGAAGATAATCAAACAGGAGAAAAATTTGTTGTACTATAATAATTGTTAATTTTGTACCGGATTAAAATACAAACACATGGAAAATCAGGAAAAATATCAGGCTGAACATGTTGAGCATAAGAAAGGCGCTCCGATTGTCATGATTGTGTCAACCATTATCCTGACCCTGGGCTTAATTGCCCTTGTGGTCCTGTATTACAACCAGAAAAGCAAAATGGTTGAGATGGAGCAGGTACTCACAGAAGAGAAAGACTCGCTGGCAAATGAGCTCCGCATGATGATGTACGGCTATGACACCCTTAAGACAAGTAATGATACACTGAACGCCGAGATCCAGCGTGAGCGTACAAGGATTCAGAAGCTCCTCGAGGTTAACGCCTCAAACGCCCAGCTGATAAGAAAATACAAGGCTGAGATCAGCACCATGCGTGACATCATGAAAAGTTATATAGTTCAGATAGATTCACTGAACACCCGCAACCAGGTGCTCACGGCAGAGAACGTAGAGATCAAGCAACAGATGACTGTAGTCCAGGAGACTAACGTTGAACTTGAAAAAGTCAAGGAGGAACTCACTTCCAAGGTGACTGTTGCATCGGTTATCCAGGCAAAGGATGTGGTTGCTGTAGCCCTCAACAAGAAACGTAAGGAAACCGAGGAGTTGAGGAATCTTGACAAAGTCCGCGTCTGCTTCACGCTGAGGGAAAACCCGATTGCCGCAGCAGGAAACAAGGTTGTATACCTGAGAGTGGTTCGCCCCGACCAGCTGGTCATCACCCCCTCTCCTGACAACCTCTTCGAAGTCAAGGGTGAACAGCTGATCTTCTCAGCCAACAGAGCTGTTGATTATGTAAACGCTGACATCGAGATGTGCATCTTCCTCGACAATACCGGTGACTTTATTCCCGGGACATACAATGTTGAACTGTACCTTGACGGCGAAAAGATCGGAACAGGCGCCTTCACACTCAAGGGAAGGGGCTGATCACAGATCTGCCAGCAATTCGGTAATAATATTGTCAGAAATCATACTGCCCTGGTCTGTAAGGACCAGGGTATTTTTTTCCCTTTTCATCAGACCATACCTGATATACTTGCCTGAGAGATTGACCAGGTAATCATGCAATTCCTTATCATAAAATTCTTCCACATAGGTCAGATCAATACCCCACATGGTTCTCAGGGATGTCATTACATACTCATTGAACACTGTTATCCGGTCAAGTTCCTCTCTTTCACAAGGGATTTCACCGTTGCTGACGGCCTTAATATATTTCCGCACATCTGAAACATTCCACTGGCGTGAACGCCTGTCAAACGAATGTGCTGAAGGGCCCAGGCCAAGATAGGGAACCTGCTTCCAGTATGAGGAGTTGTGCCTTGAAATATATCCTTCCCTTGCGAAATTTGAGATCTCATAATGTATGAAGCCATGCTCCCTGCAAACCTTGCCAAGCAGCGAAAACATAGAAGATGAAATTTCTTCTTCGGTTTCCTTCAGCTTCCCCTCCTTCTTCATCCGGCCAAACCTGGTGCCTTCCTCAATTGTGAGATGATAGGCCGACAGATGGGTCACTGGAAATGAGAAAGTCTTCTCCAGGTCAGCTTTCAGATCAGCGGTTGTCATCCCGGGCACGCCATATATAATGTCAACGGAAACATTTTTTATCCCTTCGCTGAAAACCAGTTCAAGGGCTCTCGCCGATTGTGCAGCATCATGCCTGCGTCCGAGGTAGTGCAGGCGCCTGTCATCCCACGATTGCACGCCAAGACTTATCCTGTTTATGCCGGCTTTCTTAAGTTCATTGAACACACCTTCATAAACATCATCAGGGTTGACTTCGAAGGTTATTTCGGGGTCGCCCGAAAAAGGAAAAATATTTTTCAGGGCTGCAATAATATCAGCTACTGTGGCCGGATCAAGCAATGAGGGTGTGCCCCCGCCGAAATAGACAGTCTCAACAGTTTCACCATCAAGGTATGAAGACCTCAGTGAGGCCTCACGGATGACCGACTGAACAAGAGCATCCTTAAGGCTGTTATCAGTTATACTGTAGAAATCACAGTAACTGCAGAAGCTCTTGCAAAATGGTATGTGAATATAAATGCCAGCCATCGGTAAAATATATACTTTAAATGTACAAAAGAATTAATATTAGTTTGTTATTTTCACCTTCTCAAAAACCAAGCATGATTTATCTCTTTATAAAACAATATTATAAGAGTATAATAATAGGATTTCTCATTCTCTGGCTGAGTCTCTCCGGAAGCAGGTCGCTGGTGCCGGGCCGGATGTTAGACATACCATATATTGACAAAATGGGGCATTTTGCCATGTATACTTTTTTTTCTGCGGTACTTCTTCTTGATTCATGCCGCTGGCGTACTAGCCGTCACTTCAGGTATGCAATACTGCTGATACCCCTCCTATTCGGGGCCCTTATGGAGATATTGCAGATGACCCTCACTACATCGCGCAGGGCCGAGTCACTGGATCTGGCAGCCAATATTGGCGGAGTTACAGCAGGAATCCTGCTGGCACATATTACCCTTAAAATTCTTGAAAAGTTCAGATCTTCACACCCGGATCATTCCTGACCTGGCTTACCAGCTGATCAACGCTCTTTGAGCTGAAGAATTTTTCGAGGCGTACCTTTGCTTCCCTGAGGTCATTATGGAGGATACACCGGCCGTCATCAGGCCTGTCAAGGTTGCATTTCTCCCCTGTCACATAACAATTGTCAAAAAAGTCCCTACCGTCAATGGCATCAATTATATCCATCAGGGTCAGTTTCTCTGCCGGAACCAAAAGGTAAAATCCGCCATGGGGCCCTTTAGCTGAGTGAAGAATCTTTCTGCGGGCAAGTACCTGCAGGATCTTCGCAAGGTAAGGCTGTGGAATCTTCAGCTCTTCAGCTATTTCCTTAAGACCAGTATTGGTCTTTGAATCTGGTTTTGAGGCAATGAATATCACTGCCCTGATGCCGTACTTACAGGTAGCTGACAGCATTTAACTGGTTTTGATTGGAATTTTGTCTATGCGTCTCTTGTGCCTTCCGCCCTCAAATGAAGTGGTAAGAAATGTTTTTACAATCAGTATGGCTTCTGCCTCGGAGAGAAATCTTCCCGGCAGGGCACATACGTTAGCATCATTGTGTGACCTTGCCAGCCTGCTTATTTCCTCATTCCAGCAAACCGCCGACCGGATTTTCTGATGCTTGTTACTGGCCATACTTATTCCATTACCGGAGCCGCAGATGGTTATACCATAATCATAATCACCCTTCTCAACCGCAATAGCGAGAGGATGAGCATAATCCGGATAATCAACACTGTCCTCTGAAAAACATCCAATATCCCTGACTTCGTACCTGCTTGAGATCAGCCATCTGACCAACTTTTCCTTCAGCCTGAAACCGGCATGGTCTGAAGCGATTATAATTTTTTCCAAAATGACCGTATATTTTTATACAAATATAACCCTGTAATTATTAAAAGAAAAGAAAACATCCGGAGTTTGATTTGTTCATAACATGTAACCGGAACTCTGATTATTTGTTCATTTAAAAAGTCAAATTCCGGGTTATTAACAGCATGTCTTTTTTTAGTCAATTCAAAATATTTTTCTTACCATTTCGTGTTTCACTTTCAACTTTTACTGAACACTGTCAGCTCCTGACTGATGCTCCCTGAGCCTATTAACAAATCAGGTGTAACAGATGTTAATTGCATGCCTAATTATCTCTTTTTCAGAAAAGGTACGTTTTTTGAGGTGTTGAAAAGATGTTATTATTGATTTAACTCCCATTTTTGCAAAGGAAATCGTAAAATTATTTTAACAGAACTAACAGGATATAATAACCATCATATATATTAAAAATTAAAAAATATATTAAAAACATGGTTGTTGATAATAATATAACAGAGAAAATAGAAGCCCTCAAAAAAGAGAAAAATGCGGTAATTCTGGCTCACTATTATCAGACCTCCGACATCCAGGACATAGCTGACTTTATTGGCGACAGCCTTGCTCTGTCACAGAAGGCTGCTCAAACCACAGCTGACATCATTGTTTTTGCCGGGGTTAAGTTCATGGCTGAAACTGCAAAGATACTGTCTCCGGAAAAGAAGGTGATAATTCCGGACCTGCTCGCAGGATGTTCCCTGGCTGATTCATGCAAAAGGGATGACTTTGAAAAGTTCATAAACGATAATCCGGGCAGAACAGTTATCACTTATGTGAATACAACTGCTGATGTAAAGGCTTTGAGTGACATTGCATGCACATCATCGAATGCAAAACAAATCATTGAATCGCTTCCGCCGGACGAAAAGATAATTTTCGGACCTGACAGAAACCTTGGTAATTATATAAAAAGCCTTACAGGGCGCGACATAATTGTATGGGATGGCGCATGTCATGTGCATGAGCAGTTTTCACTTGAAGCCATCCTTAAACTGAAGAATGAAAATCCCGGATCAAAAATAATTGCCCATCCTGAATGTGAAAAGCCGGTCAGACTTGTGGCTGATTACATTGGCTCAACCTCGGGGTTGCTTTCATTTGTCAGTAAAGATCCCGGAAAGGTATTCATTGTTGCCACCGAACCTGGCATACTTTACCAGATGAAAAAGGCGGAACCGGGAAAGACACTTATCCCGGCGCCACCCAAAGATTCGACCTGCGGATGCAGTGAGTGCAATTTCATGAAGCTCATCACACTTGAAAAGATCTATAAATCCCTTAAATTTGAAGAGCCGGAAGTGACTGTCGATCCATCAATAATTGAACGGGCGGCAGTACCCATTAAAAAAATGCTTGAAATGTCGGCTAAACTGGGACTGTAAAATGAAGAGGATATTTCTGATCATGCTGGTTTTTATCCCTGCGCTGCTTATTGCGCAGCAGAACGTGCAACTGCAGGATGGATACCAGCAGTTCAGGTACCCGAACGGGAATATTTCCAGTGAAGGTTATATAAGAAACGGAAAACCAGATGGTTACTGGAAAAGTTACTATGTGACCGGCGTACTCAAGTCGGAAGGCAAGAGAACCAGTTTCCTTCTTGACAGCCTGTGGGTTTTTTATGACCAGGCTGGCGACACCACTGAAAAGATAAGTTATCTCCTTGGCAAAAGGAACGGGTATTACCTGAAATATAAAAAAGATCCCGTTTATGGAATATATGTTTTCTCTTCAGAGCTTTATGCCGGTGACAGGAAGGAAGGCCTGGCACGTACCTTCTTTCCTGATGGGAAGCTGAAACAGACCATACCCTATGCTGACGGCAAAAAGGACGGACTGTCACGCGAATATGACCGTGAGGGCAGGATCATTACCCTTCTTGAATATAACAATGATTTCCTCATAAGCCGTGAAAGAATAAACTTCACCGATGCTTCGGGAATGAAACAGGGAGAGTGGCTTGATTTCTTTCCTGACGGGAGCAGACACATTGAACGCAATTATCGTGACGACCAGCTGCATGGCTATTATAAGGAGTATGACGAAAGGGGACGGCTGTTGGTCACACTGCTGTATGACAACGGAAAAGTGACAGGAACAGATCTCGACAACAGCGCCGAGATAGATATTCAAAACAGGTATGATGATGCCGGAAGACTGATCTATTCAGGTCCCTATAAGGAAGGCATTCCTGTAGGGATACATCGTGAGTATAATACTGACGGAACCATCAGGAGTGCACGTATTTACAATGACAACGGAGTACTGATATCAGAGGGCATTGTGGATGCCGAAGGCAACCGTACCGGTCCGTGGAAAGATTTTTCTGCAGGAGGTGTATTGATTGCTGAGGGAAATTATAGCGCCAACAGGAGAACGGGAGCCTGGAAATTTTACAACGGTTCCGGCAGGCTTGAGCAGGCAGGATTATACAGTAACGGGCGCATTGACGGCACATGGCGGTGGTATTACCCTGAAGGAGAACTGCTTCGCGAAGAAGATTACTACCAGGGGAAAAGAGACGGCAACTATACCGAGTATACACGGACAGGAGAGATAATTGCCCAGGGCACCTATGCCGACGGCGAAAGGAACGGATTATGGAAGGTCACCACAGGTGATAATACCGAGGAGGGTGAATATCTCCTTGGACTTCGCAACGGCGAGTGGAAATCATTCTTCCCTGACGGGAAGCTCAGGTTCAGGGGCAGTTACAGGCAGGGAAACCCTGAGGGACATCATGTACTTTACTATGAAAACGGCAGGACAAGGGAGGACAGGTACTACAAGAACGGCTTCCGTACCAGAACCTGGAAGAAATATGATGAGCTTGGCGAAGTGATCCTTACCATCACTTACCGTGACGATGTTGAGACCAGTATTAACGGCGTACCGGTAAACCTGCCGGAGAGCACTGTAAGGAGAATCAAGTAACGGTCAGATGGAGGAACAATTTAACCTCAGAAAAGAGATCACACTGGCCGGCGATGCGGAGCTTGAGAAACAGCTTCGTCCGCTGACTTTTTCCGATTTCAGGGGGCAGCAGCGCATAACCGATAATCTCAGCGTTTTTGTTACAGCTGCCCTGCAGAGGGGTGAGGCTCTTGATCATGTGCTTCTGCACGGCCCCCCCGGACTGGGAAAAACCACCCTGGCCTCCATAATATCAAATGAACTGAAAGTCAAGCTTAAGATCACATCCGGACCGGTGCTTGATAAGCCGGGGGACCTTGCCGGACTGCTTACCAGCCTCGACCAGGGAGATGTGCTGTTCATTGATGAGATACACCGTCTGCACCCGGTGGTTGAGGAGTATCTGTATTCTGCCATGGAGGACTACCAGATAGACATAATGATTGACAAGGGTCCGGGCGCCCGTTCAGTCCAGCTGAAGCTCAATCCGTTTACCCTGATAGGAGCCACAACCCGGTCAGGCCTGCTCACAAGCCCCCTTCGGGCCCGCTTCGGCATCAAGTTCCACCTTGAATATTATGATGCCCCCGTTCTCAAGGGAATAGTCAAAAGATCGGCCTCGATCATGAAAGTATCAATCAATGAAAGTGCAGCTGCCGAAATTGCATCGCGCAGCAGGGGAACACCAAGGATAGCCAACGCACTGCTGAGAAGGGTAAGGGATTTTGCACAGGTGAAAGGGAGCGGTGCCATTGATCTTGATATAACCAGGTACTCGCTTGAAGCTCTTAATATTGACAAGCACGGCCTTGACGAGATGGATAACCGCATACTTAAGACCATTATTGAAAAGTTCAGAGGCGGGCCCGTGGGTTTGAACAATGTGGCAACGGCAGTGGGAGAGGAGAGCGGCACCATTGAAGAGGTCTACGAGCCGTTTCTCATAAAGGAGGGATATATCAAACGCACTCCGCGGGGCCGTGAAGCCACAGAAAAGGCATACAGACATCTTGGGATAGTGAGGGGAACCGAAGAGACGCTTTTTTGACCTTCCTCAGGAACTTATCTTCTCAAGTCCTTTCTGATCTATTATCTTGATCTTACGTCCGTTGAGCTCAATGAGACGATCACTCTTGAATTCTGACAGAAGACGAATTACAGATTCTGTGGCTGTTCCCACAATATTTGCAAGCTCTTCACGCGTAAGAGAGATGCGCAGATACTTCTGCTCATCGAGACCGAAGTCCTTCACAAGGCTTAGCAGTACTTCAGCAACTCTCTCCCTTACAGTCTTCTGGGCAATATCAGTTATGTATGAATTTGCTTCGGCAAGCTCATGACATGTCAGTTTCACCACCTCAAAGGCAAAAGACGGGTTTGTCTTCACAAACTGGATCAATAGCTCTGATGGGATGAAGCAAACCTGGCAGTCTTCTATCACCTTTGCCGAGGTGCATGCCGGTTCGTTGCTCAATACCGACCTGTAAGCGATTATCTCTCCCTTCCTTGCGAATCTGATTATCTGCTCCTTGCCGTCGATACCGGTCTTGAAGACCTTAATGATCCCTGAGTTGATGCAATAAAATCCACTGATCCGGTTACCCTCATGATAAAGGATATCTCCTCTTTTGTAACGCCTGAAGTCCTTCTCGAAATTCAGCCTGTCTGTCTCATCCCTGGTAAGGAACCGAAACACCGAGCTGGTTTCAAAAGCGCATTTGTCACAGAATGATATGTTAAAGTCATGCTGTTTCATAAATCTGGCCATTAAATGACAAAGGTGGATATTAATTCCTTAATATCATAAAATTTCCGTACGGAACTGGTTCAGAAACCTTATGTCATTTTCAAAATAAAGTCTCAGATCATTGACTCCGTATTTCAGCATTGTAGCTCTCTCTATCCCCATTCCGAAGGCATACCCTGTATACTTTTCAGAATCAATGCCACAGGCTTCCAGAACATTCGGATCCACCATCCCGCATCCAAGAAGCTCGAGCCAGCCAGTCCCCTTGCATACATTACAACCTTTGCCGCCGCAGATGTTGCAGCTTATGTCCATCTCGGCAGAAGGCTCGGTAAAAGGGAAATAGGAGGGCCTCAACCTGATGCTGACATCTTTTCCGAACAGTTCGGTGGCAAAATAGAGAAGCGTCTGTTTCAGGTCGGCAAATGATACGTTTTCAGCAACATATAATCCTTCCACCTGGTGGAAGATACAGTGTGCCCGGGCAGATACGGCTTCATTGCGGAAGACTCTTCCCGGAGAGATGGTACGGATCGGGGGCTGCTGGTTCTCCATCACACGAACCTGCACTGAAGAAGTCTGAGTACGCAGGAGCACATCATGAGGGTCAGACTCGGTACCGGATTTCTTTTCTATGAAGAAGGTATCCTGCATGTCACGGGCCGGGTGGTCACTGGCAAAGTTGAGCATGGTGAAGACATGATTGTCATCTTCTATCTCGGGACCTTCTGATACCGTAAATCCGATACGGCTGAAGATATCTAAAATCTCATTCCTGACTATGGATATGGGGTGGCGCGTTCCCTCCACAAAAGGATATGCAGGCATGGTCAGATCGACTGAAGATCCTATAACCTCAGTAATCGCCAGGCGCTCCTTATGCTCATTGTATTTATCTGTTGCTGACTTTTTAAGATCATTCAGCAGCTGGCCGGTCTCCCGCTTCGCCTCGGGAGGCACATTCCTGAACCCTTCAAAAAGCACTGATATCAGCCCCTTCTTGCTCAGGTATGCTATCCTGAACTGCTCGAGGGAACCCTCTCCATCAATACTGTATTCTTCGATCTCTTTTTTCAGTTCTGCTATCTTATCCTTCATCGTTGAATAACCTGTTATTTAATGATTTTCACTTTCACGATCCTTATGTCCTGCACAGGCCTGTCAGTCAAATCAGTAGCTGTACCTGCTATGGCGTCAACCACTTCCATACCCTCGAGAACCTCACCGAAAACCGTGTAGGCGCCGTCAAGGAAAGGCGTGCCTCCGACAGTCTTGTAAGCGGTCCTGTGGTGTTCCGGCATGACATAAGTACCAGCCTTCTCCATGGCATCATATGCTTTGATGATTGCTGATTGTTGTATCTCATCTTCAGACATTTCTTTTCCGGCCTGTTCTGCTTCCTTGCGGAGATCGAGAAGCGCCTTGTTGTAGAGAAACTGCCTGCGGTTATATTCAATACGCTGAATTGTGGCGGCCAGCTCCTCATCATTGTAAACCTTACCCTGTACAATGTAGAACTGAGTTCCGGAAGAGTTTCGTTCCGGATTGACATCATCTCCGGTTCGTGCTGCGGCAACCACTCCTCTCCTGTGAAATAGGGAGTCATTGATCTCTGCCGGTATTGTATAATCGTCATTAATAAGTGACGTATCCTTTCGTGTGGAGCCGTCTCCGGTCTGTATCATGAAATTCTTTATGACGCGGTGGAAGGTAACGCCATCATAAAATCCGCTCTCGGCCAGTTTGATGAAGTTGTCACGGTGCAGCGGGGTGAGATCGGAAAGAGATATCTCGATGTCTCCTTCGGTGGTCTGTAACACCGCGCGTACGCCTTTCCTGCTCCCTGCCGAACAGCCGGCAATAACAAGAGCTGCCGCCAGTGTTATGATGATGCGGAATGAAGTCCTCATTTTCTTTAATTTTACGAAGGACAAAGATATATATTTGCAGTAAGAGTTAAGCATGAACGATATACGCAAACTTGCGGGGCAGACGGTAATATACGGATTCGGAACGGTTGTGCCACGGTTCCTGAACTACGCCCTGCTGACACCTTTTTATACACGTATTCTCGGACTTGAGCAATATGGTGTTGTTACGGAGCTTTATGCATGGATGGTTCTGGCGCTCGTCATCCTTACCTACGGGATGGAGACCACCTACTTCAGGTTTGCCGGGAAGAAGGCTCCGGCAGAAGAAGTATATGGCACAGCACTTATCAGCCTCTTTACCACTTCAGCCCTGTTCCTTCTGACAATATCTATCTTCATAAATCCTGTTTCCGGATTTTTGGGTTATGAGCAGTACCCGGAGTATATCAGGATGTTTGCATGGATTGTAGCCATCGACGCATTCTCCGCAATCCCCTTTGCGTGGCTTCGGAACAATAACCGGCCTGTGCTTTTCAGTACGCTGAAGATCATTAACGTGCTGGTTACAATTATTATAGCATTCTTTTTCCTGAAGAGTGCCCCTTCATTGGCAGAAAAAGGGAATCTGTGGATTCACAAAGTCTGGAACCCTGATTTCCAGGTGGGTTATGTCTTTTTGGCAAACCTGGCGGGATCAGCTATTACACTTTTATGTCTCATACCGTTCATTTTCAGGATGAAGCCGGTGTTTGACCGTAAGTTGCTTGGAAAAATGCTGGCATACAGCTGGCCTCTGCTTGTGGGTGGTATGGCCGGTTCACTTAACGAGGTGCTCGACAAGATTCTCCTTCGCAGACTGATCGGTGGCGCAGAGGGCCTTGCCACTGTAGGACTTTACGGTGCAGGATATAAGGTAGGGGTGCTCATGTCACTCTTTATCCAGATGTATCGCTTTGCAGCTGAACCATTCTTTTTTGAAAAGGCGGGAAGTAAGGATGCAAAAGAAACCTATGCCGTAACGATGAAATATTTCGTGATTACAGCGCTTATTCTTTTCCTCGGAATAAACCTGTATCCCGAGGTGGTACAGATCCTCATCGGAGAAAATTTCCGTGAATCACTCATCGTAGTTCCGATTATCAGCATGGGATACCTCCTTCTTGGTATCTTTATTAACCAGAGCATCTGGTACAAGGTCGACGACAAGACCATCTACGGAGCCTGGATAACCCTTGTGGGTGTGGTTGTAACAGTCGCGGTAAACCTCATTTTCGTTCCGGTGTTCGGATATGTTGCAGCCGCCTGGGCACACATCGCATGTTATCTTTCCATGGTTATAGTTTCCTATTTTGTTGGACAGAAGTATTATCCGATAAAATATGAGACATGGAAGATATTCACTTACATAACCCTGGCGGTGGCACTTCTGTTCGTCTCCATGCTGCTGGCAGGAGAGAGTAAAATCATCAATGCAGTCATTGACACTCTGCTGCTTTTCATTTTCTTTGCCGTGGCTGAAATCAGGGATAAATTTTTTACGTTATTATTTAAAAGAGAATAATGAAAATCAGAATAGTAAATAAATCAACACACCAGCTTCCGGCATACGAAACTGAACACTCTGCCGGGATGGATCTGAGAGCATTTACAGGAGAACCGGTAATCCTGAAACCGATGGAGAGAAAACTCATTCCTACAGGTCTTTATATTGAGCTGCCGGTCGGGTATGAGGCGCAGGTGAGGCCACGCAGCGGACTCGCCATCAGGCACGGAATAACGGTATTGAACTCACCCGGCACAATTGATGCCGACTACAGGGGAGAGATAGGAGTAATATTGATTAACCTTTCGGATAGTGAATTCACTATAAACGATGGTGACAGAATAGCACAGATGATAATTTCACAACACATAAAAGCAGAACTGACAGATACAGACAGTATAGAAAACACTGCCAGGGGAACAGGCGGATTCGGGCATTCAGGAAGAAAATGAAGAATATAGGAATACTGTTTATATTACTGCTGGCAGCAGCAGGATGTTCGGAAAAGGTTCTTTCGCCTTCCCTGGTCAGGGACAGGGAAACACGAGCCGATAACCGTTATGACTATATGCTTACTGAGGCTCTGAGACAGAAATATGTTGGCGAGTTAAGCGAAGCTGCAGTCCTGTTTGAGAAGTGTATAGAGCTTGACAGGAAAAGGGCTGTGCCTTACTTTGAACTGGCGCAGATGTACTCTGCTGCAGGCATGGGAGGAAAGTCGTTACAATATGCATCAAAAGCCGCAAGGCTTGAACCAGGTAATTACTGGTACCAGCTTGCATGTGGTTCTCTGTTCACACAGTATGAGATGAAGGACTCTGCGCTCGTTTATTTTTCAAGAGCGCTGAAGGCAGACAGCAGGGCGGTGGAGGTTAACAGCATACTTGCGGGACTATATTCAGAAAAAGGTGAGACCGACAAGGCTGACTCACTGTTCATGGTTCTTGACAGCGAAGGCGCCCTTACTCCGGATATGTCACTGATGATGATCTCCGGTCTCCTGGGCATGAATGAGCTCGACGAAGCAGCCAGGCGAACTATCAGGCTTCTGGATCAGCATCCTGAGGAGATACGTTTCAGGGCATTGCTTGCAGATATTTACTATGAACAGGGATTAAAGGAAAAGAGTGACAGTATATATACAGGGATAATTGAAAAGAATCCGGATGATATAGAAGCACAACTGCTGTACCTGGTGAGCCTTGTCTACCGGAAAGAATACGCGGGCATATCCGGATTCCTGGAGAATATTTTCAGGAGTAATGTAGTGGAGCGTGAGAGAAAGATAGCTGTAGCTCGCAGGCTTGCAGGAGATTCAGCTTATATCAGGAATAATGCTGAATCAATGATTGAAAGCCTGATTATTCTGGAGGGACAATATCCGGGAGATGAGGAGATTATGTCATTACGACCTGGCGTGTATGAAACCATGGGGATGAATGACCTTGCGATACAGAGATTTGAGGAAATCCTGAAAACAGTGAGGCAGGGCTTCTGGTTCAAGGAAAGGTTAATGATACTATATGCCGGGAAAAAGGAGTACAGAAAACTCTATGAGCTGGCTGCCGGTTATTCGAGTGAAAACAACCGAAGTCTGCTGGGAAAGATATATTACGCCATCGCTGCAATGGAGCTCAGAGAGTATAATGTTGCTGACAATGAGCTGAAGAAGGCACTCATACTCGCCGGAAACAATGATGAGCTTAAGGTACAGGTTTTATCGCTGGTTGGTGATTTGAAATACCGGATGAAAGATTATGATGCATCATATGCCAGCTATGAAGAAGCATTGAAGATCTCACCGGATGATCCGTTGCTTCTTAACAATTATGCCTATTTCCTTGCCGAAGGCGGCAGGGATCTGAAGAATGCCCTGAAAATGGCAATGAAGGTAATGGAAACAGATGGTACAAATCCAACCTATATCGATACATATGCGTGGGTGCTTTACAAGATGGGGAAGTACCGGGAGGCTAATCGTGAAATGCTGAAAATTTTCAGTTTGACGGATGAAAGAGATCCGGAATTGCTTGAACATATGGGATTTATTAAGAAACAGCTGGGCAGGTGCGCCGAAGCTGTAGTTTTCTGGAAAGAGGCCCTTGAGAAGGACAATACAAAGACATACCTGGAAGAGGAGATAAGAAAATGCTTGCAAAAGTAAAAAATGGATTTATACTGTTTTTCCTGTTTCTGCTTGTTAGTTGCTCTGCAATAAGGAAAGGAAAGACGGCCGGCTCTGAGGCTTTATCCGCTGAAGCAGGTTATCGTGCTGTACTGGAAGATGTTGCCCTGAATAATATTACTGACAAAGGTTTCGAGATCAGGAAAGGCAGCATAGAGCTTAAGGGAACTGAGATTGAGGGAAGGTTCGGCCTGCATGCAAGGCTGAACAACAAGGGAGATTTCTATGGTTCGGTCAGAGGTCCGCTCGGAATTGAACTTGTCAGGATTTTAATGGTTGAGAATGATATTGCAGTAATTGACCGCTTTAACAGGAAGATTTATATGGGTAAAAAGGACCAGGTCCTGAATAAGAATGGAATGCCTTCAGATTTTATAAGCATAATCTTCGGGGACATACCGGCTGAAAGGGATCTGGAACTAATAAGATCAGAAAAAAATGAAATTATTGTAGCTTCAGGAAATGAGGAGTTCAGGAGCGTTATCTCAATATGTACTGATTACAGGAAGATTTGTAATCAGACAATTGATGCAAACAATTCTGATCATGAAATTTACATGACTTTTGGGGAATTTAATGAGTCCGGTGGAAAGAAATATCCCGCAGTAATCTCAGTTGAGGAAAGAAAAAAAATGTTTCACGTGAAACTTTTTATTGATGATTTGATTTACGGTTATGAGTTTGATATAGATTTCAACCTGCCCTCATATAACAGAGAATCGTTTTGAAATACATGTTCCCTATATTGTTTTTCATTGTCTGGCCGGTTACAGTTCTTTTTGGACAGACCCGCTCCGAACTGGAGGATATGAGAAAGAAAAATCTGCAGGAAATCGAATATGTTGACAGACTTCTGAAAACAACAGCAAGTCAGAAAACCGAGAATTTGAATGAATTAAGAGTTATAGGGAGAAAGCTAAACCTGCGTGAAAGGCTGATTGATGAATACGGGCAGGAAATAAGCCTTCTTGAATACAGAATAGGTTTAAATGCCCTGGCAACTGAAATGCTGGAGCAGGATCTGAATGAGCTGAAAAGGGACTATGCAAACTCAATATTGAGTGCATACAAGGCAACAAAGGGCACACCTGCGCTTGCTTTTATTCTCTCTTCGGCTGACTTTAACCAGGGATATAAGAGATTGAAATATATTCAACAAGTTGCAAAATACAGAAGAAAGGAAACAGAGACAATTGAGACACTGTATTCACAGCTGCAGGACACGAAGGAAAGGCTGGAAAAAGACCGGAAAAATGTAAACGATCTGAAAAGTAAAGAGATAAGGCAAAAGCAGATCCTGCGGCAGGAGCAAGACAAAAAGGAAAGGCTGGTAAGTAATCTGAGCAGGAAGGAAAAGCAGCTAAAGCAGGAACTTGATGAAAAAAGACGTATTGCGAGGCAAATAGAAAAGGAAATCGAAAGGTTGATAGAGGCTGAGCGCAAGAAAAGTGAGACTGTGCCAATGAGCACAGAAATGAAGGTTATCGGGGAGTCATTCGGAGAGAACCGGGGAAGAATTCCCTGGCCTGTTGATAAAGGTATTATTACCAGCCATTTTGGGAGTCATCAGCATCCGGTTTTGAAAAATGTTATTGAAGACAACATCGGAATAGAAATAACTTCAAGCGGACCGACAAAGGCAAAATCAGTATTCAAAGGGGAGGTCGGAGGAGTCTTCGCAATCTCAGGCGCTAACATGGCCGTGATAATCAGGCACGGAAAATACCTCACAGTGTATCAAAACCTTGTAAATGTCATTGTTAAAGCTGGAGACTCAGTATCGCTTGGACAAGTTATCGGAGATGTATACGTGGATAACGGAGAAGGGGGGAAAGCAGAACTAAAATTTATGGTCTACGAAGAAAAGAAAAAGCTTGACCCTGAACAGTGGCTTACAAAAAAATGACTAAATTTTGCAACAAATAAATACCCTTTCAGTTAAAAAATAGTGATAGGGATTCAGGAATGGAAAGCATTACTATTAATTCAGACATTGAAAAACTACGTGTTGTTGAAACGCTGGTGGATACGTTATCAAAAAGGCTGGGTATCTCAGACGAAGTATACGGAAAGATATTGATTTCTACTGTTGAAGCGGTAAACAACGCAATATTACACGGCAACAAGGGTATTGAGAAAAAAACGGTAACTGTTGACTTTACAGCTGACGGTAATATGTTTGAGGTTACTGTTACAGACCAGGGTGAAGGATTTGACTATGATCATCTGCCGGATCCTACAGATCCGGAGAATATCGAGAACCTTCATGGACGCGGAGTGTTTATTATGAGAAGCCTGGCGGACATAATAGAATATAACATGCCGGGGAACCAGGTAAAGATGCGGTTTAAATACTGATGCCGTGAAAGTAAGCTTTCATTACGATATTGATAAATTCCGACTGCGCGACAGCAGAATAATTAAAAAAATAATAAATCGTATAGTTTCAGATGCCAGGCTCAAACCGGGCATCATTGATATCATTATAACCAGTGATGAGAAGCTGCACGAGATTAATCAGGAGTTTCTGGCTCATGATTACTACACTGATATAATTACATTCAATTATAATGAAGCAGGCACTGTAAACGGGGAGATTTACATCAGTGCTGGTAGAGTAAGGGAGAATGCGGTTAAATTCAATGTACCGGGAGGCTCTGAAATGAGACGGGTCATTTTTCACGGATTGCTTCATTTATGCGGATATGATGACAGTACAGATGGGGAGAAGAAAGTGATGTCTGAGATGGAAGATATGTATCTGGCCTTATCATATGCCGAATGATATTCAGATATGATATAATTGTCGTTGGAGGCGGTCATGCCGGCTGCGAGGCTGCTCATATTGCCGCTGTAATGGGGGCAAAGACGCTGCTTATTACTATGGATATGACAAAACTGGCCCAGATGTCATGCAATCCAGCCATGGGAGGTATTGCTAAAGGTCAGATAGTCAGAGAAATAGATGCTCTGGGAGGTTGCTCCGGACTTATAACAGACAGATCAATGATTCAATTCCGGATGTTAAACCGGAGTAAGGGTCCTGCCATGTGGAGTCCAAGGGCACAGTGCGACAGAATGATGTTCAGCAGAGAATGGAGAAAGATCCTTGAACAAACAGATAATCTTGCCATATGGCAGGAGGAGGCCAATGGTATTATAGTTGAGAATGGATCTGTAAAGGGAGTGACCACAACTTTTGGTACAGAGTTGCACGCCAGTACGGTGATACTGACAAACGGGACATTCCTTAACGGATTAATGCATGTTGGTTTTAGCACAATGTCTGGCGGAAGATCCGGTGACCCGGCTTCACATGGCTTGAGCAACCAGTTAAAGGAGCTGGGCTTCGAGGTGGAAAGGCTTAAGACAGGCACCAGCGCAAGAGTTGACGGACGAAGTGTTGATTTCTCTTCAATGACTGAGCAAAAGGGAGACAACGACGGACGATGTTTCTCGTACATGAACGACAGGGTTGACATAGTGAATCAGCGGAGTTGCTACATTACCCACACAAATGAGAGAGCACACGATATCCTTCGTGAAGGCCTGAAATTTTCTCCGCTGTACACCGGAAGGATAAAGGGACGTGGACCCCGGTACTGCCCCAGCGTTGAAGATAAGATTGTAACATTTGCAGGCAAGGAGTCACATCAGTTGTTTCTCGAACCTGAAGGCTGGGAGACAAATGAATATTATATAAATGGGTTTGCAAGCAGCCTTAAGCTTGATACGCAGTTATCAGCACTGAGGGAGATCAAGGGTCTGGAGGAGGTAGTAATATACCGGCCTGGTTACGCCATAGAGTACGATTTCTTTCAACCGACACAGCTTAAACATTCGCTTGAGACGAAAAGAATATCGGGATTGTTCTTTGCAGGGCAGATTAACGGCACTACCGGATATGAGGAAGCTGCTGCCCAGGGGCTCTTAGCAGGTATTAATGCCGTACTAGTGGTAAGAGGTGAGAGACCGTTCATCCTTAAACGTGACGAAGCTTATATAGGAGTTCTGATAGATGACCTAGTCACGAAAGGGATTGATGAACCTTACAGGATGTTTACATCCAGGGCTGAGTACAGGATATTATTACGACAGGACAATGCGGATGAAAGACTCACACCTAAGGCCTATGAGCTTGGAACGGCCGGGAAGGAAAGGATGGAAAGGCTAAGTGAAAAATACCGGATGGCTGATGAGATTGTTGACTATCTGACAAATTGCAGTGTTTCACCTGAAGGGATTAACGGATTCCTGAAGGATAAGGGATCCGCTGAGATCAAACAGAAGATTAAAGCTATAAACATTGCATCCAGGCCCCAGGTAGGACTTGAAGAACTTCTCAGACAAATCGCAGGTGCAGACCGGTTGAGATATTCGGGGTCTGAAAGAAGGAATGAGATAATTGAGGCTGCTGAAGTCAGGATCAAATATTCCGGCTATCTTGAAAGAGAAAGGGGCATTGCAGAGAAAATAAAGCGACTGGAAAATTTGAAGATACCCGAAGAGATAAATTACGAGGAGCTGGCTTCTATCTCAACAGAAGGAAGACAGAAGCTGTCTAAAATAAAGCCAGCTACAATTGGCCAGGCTTCGAGAATAAGTGGTGTCTCTTCTTCTGATATTTCAATTCTTATAATGTATCTTGGCAGATAATAATCAATGTTCCACGTGGAACATTATTTCTTTATACATTATGAAGATCGCAGGAAAAATTATTGATGTCCATAAAAGGCGTATTTATCCGGGAATTGTAACGATTACGGCGGGTAAGATTGAATCTGTAACCGAGACCGAAGAGAGCCCCGGTCATTACATAATGCCGGGGCTGGCAGATGCTCATGTGCATATTGAGAGCAGCATGCTGGTACCATCGCATTTTGCTGTAGCTGCCGTACGCCATGGTACAGTTGCTGTAGTAACAGATCCACACGAGATAGCTAATGTGTTGGGAAAGGACGGGGTAAAATTTATGCTTGATAATGCTGAAAACGTTCCTGTAAAGATAGTCTTCGGAGCTCCGTCGTGTGTTCCGGCGACATCCCTTGAAAGTGCAGGGGCAAGGATCGGATCAGCAGATATCCGGGAATTGATTGAAGATGGAAAGGTAAAATTCCTGGCAGAAATGATGAATTTTCCGGGCGTTATCTATAATGATGCCGAGGTGCACCGTAAGCTCGAAGCAGCACGCAATGCAGGTATTCCGATCGACGGACATGCACCAGGCCTCACCGGGGAGGAATTGAAAAAATATATTTCGGCAGGAATCAGTACTGACCATGAATGTACCTCACTCGAGGAAGCCCTTGAAAAAATCTCAGGCGGAATGCAAATCCTCATACGCGAGGGAAGTGCTGCCAGGAACCTTGAAGTGCTGGCACCACTGATCAGCTATTACCCCGAAAAAGTGATGCTCTGCACTGATGACCTGCATCCGGAGACTCTTCTGCGAGGACACATCAACAGGCTGGTTGCACGACTGATTTCTATGGATTATAATATTTTCGATGTAGTCAAAGCAGCCTCAGTAAATACATATGAACACTACAGGATAAGTGCAGGAACCCTAAAGACAGGAGACCCGGCCGATTTCATAATTGTTGATGATCCGAAGAAAATGAATGTCCTGCAGACATGGATAGACGGAAAATGTGTATTCGACGGCGAAAAATCACTGTTCTCACCCGGGGAGATCATTAAGGTTAACAAATTCAAATGTACACGCCTGCTGCCTGATGAGATAAGGGTAATTAACGAAGGAGGGAAAATAAATATTATTGTCGCCAGAAACGGGGAGCTGACAACAGATGCAGATGTAGTGCCGGCAGGTGAAAAGGAGTTTGTCACCACAAGACCGGAAGAAGATATCCTTAAAATTGTTGTCAAGGAAAGATACAATGATAAGCCCCCGGCTGTAGGATTTATCAGGGGTTTCGGAATGAAACAGGGCGCCATGGCATCATCAGTTGCACACGACAGCCATAATATCATTTCCATTGGAACGAATGACCGTGATATTGTCAATGCCATCAACCTGATTGTGGATGCCGGCGGCGGAATGGCAGTAGCATCAGACGACGGTGCGGAAGTACTCAAACTTCCGGTGGCAGGCATTATGTCAGATCTCCCCGTGACCGCTATGGCATCACGGTATGAAAAACTCTCAGAAACGGTGAGGAGCCTGGGATGCAGGCTGGATGCCCCCTTCATGACACTCTCATTCATGGCGCTGCTTGTCATCCCGAAGCTGAAAATGAGTGACAGAGGACTGTTTGATGGCCTGACGTTCAAACACATACCACTTTTTGCAACAAATCCTCACAGCCAATACAAGGCTTATTAATTCTGCCTTAAAATACACAATCCACCAGAACTCAAGTGCCATATAATGAGGCAATTGAGTGATGTAATCCCATCTCTGTTTTACCTCTGAGCCATTTGTCAGGTCAATATCTCTATCTTTGCCACGGCAATAACAGTACCCGGGCTTCTGATTGAAACAGTAGGCACGGCTGAAGGAGGAAATACCTGGTATGACAAGATCTGCAGGTGATACATTAAGGGCAACAGTATCCATACTACCCGACAAGCCGGGGGTCTACCAGTTCATTGACGCTTCGGGAACCATTTTGTACGTCGGCAAAGCCCGCAGCCTCCGCAAACGGGTCACTTCCTATTTCGCAAAGAATCAGTCGGGTAAAACCCGGGTCATGCTCTCCCGGGCTGCCGACCTGCGCCATATTGTGGTAGATAATGAATCAGATGCTCTTCTCCTGGAAAACAGCCTCATTAAAAAACACCAGCCAAGATATAACATCCTTCTCAAGGATGACAAGACCTACCCATGGATATGCGTTAAGAATGAGCACTTTCCGAGAGTTTTCATGACACGGAAACTGATCGCTGACGGATCAGCCTACTTCGGTCCGTATACATCAGTTCCTGCAGTTAAAACCCTGCTGGAACTCATTCGCCACCTTTTCCAGATTCGCACATGTTCACTGCCATTGAACGCCAGGTCTATCTCCGAGGGCAGATTCAAAGTCTGCCTTGAATACCACATGGGAAACTGCAAAGCACCGTGTATAGGCCTTATCAGAGAGGATGAGTATAACCTTCAGGTGGACAGAATAAAAGAAATAATCAGGGGAGATCTTTCCGGTGTAAACACATACCTGGAATCCCGGATGAGGCAACTTGCATCAAACCTGAAATTTGAGGAGGCTCAGAAGATCAAGGAAAAGATCGAGCTTTTATCAAGGTACCGCAGCAAGTCAGTGGTAGTCAACACCTCGGTAAAGAATGTTGACATATTTGGCTGCTCGCCAGGAGAGGGTTCAATGTACGTCAGTTATATGAAAGTGGTAACCGGCGCCATAGTCCAGTCATGGTCCGTTGAATTAAAAATGAGGATGGAAGAGGAGAGAGAGTCGATTCTCTCAACAGCTGTGACAGAGATAAGACAACGCGTGTCAAGTGACTCTCCGGAGGTTATTGTTCCGTTTATGCCTGATATTCAACTTGATAAGATTAAATATACAGTCCCGCAACGTGGCGACAGGTATAAACTGCTTGAGCTCGCCAATCGCAATGCTGTGTTTTTCAGGCTGGAAAGGCAAAAGAAAACCGCGGAACGGTCGAAGGAAAACCGCACTGAAAAGAATCTGGAAAAGATGAAGAGAGACCTTCATATGCCGGTGGTTCCTCTTCATATAGAGTGTTTTGACAACTCCAACATTCAGGGTGAATCAGCTGTGGCAGCATGTGTTGTATTCCGGGACGGAAGACCCAGTAACAGGGAGTATCGCCAATTCAACATAAAGACAGTCACAGGGCCTGACGATTTTGCATCAATGAAGGAAGTCATCTTCCGGCGATACAAACGAATGCTTGATGAGCAGACTCCCCTGCCACAACTCGTGGTGATTGACGGCGGCAAGGGACAGCTTTCCTCTGCCGTGAAAAGCCTTGAGGCGCTGGGTATCAGGGGTCAGGTGACGGTGATAGGAATTGCAAAGAAACTTGAGGAGATTTACTTCCCGGGTGATTCCGTTCCGCTCTACCTTGACAAGAATAGCATCACCCTGAAAATTATCCAGCACCTCAGAAATGAAGCCCACAGATTTGGCATAAATTTCCACAGGGGGAAAAGAAGCTCAGTCATGAACCGATCACTCCTCGATGAAATTCCCGGCATAGGGGAGAAGACAAAGGAGCTGCTGCTGAAAAAATTCGGTTCGGTCAGAAAAGTGTCTGAAGCAAACCGTGAGGAACTTGAAAAGGTTGTTGGCAAGAAAAAAGCCTCAATTCTGGTTGCTACACTGAAAATTTAATTTTTTTCCACGTGGAACAGTTTTGCTCCATGTTGAACATAAGTCACAAATATACAGCACGTAAGAGCATCTTACCTGTAGAGTAAACTTCACGAGAATTGAAAATTTACTCTCAGGTGAGCAGTCCCCCGAATATTTTCTTCAGAAAACGGTGAAAAGAGCGGATTCCGTCGGGTTTCCGGAACATCATTATGCACTGGTGGTGTATCAGGTTGATATCTTCCTTTTCCAGGGCATCGACTGTCTCTTTTGATTATGCCCCCAACTTGGTCGGGAGATCCTGACTTGTGATGCCTTGCAAGATTAATACGGACGCCAGAAATGAGATCATATGAGCTAAGCAGTATTCAGCTTCTCACCTGTCCGGTCCCGAATACAATATATTTTGGGGCCATCATGTCTTCAAGACCCATGGGGCCCCTGACATGAAGTTTCTGATTGCTGATCCCGATTTCGGCTCCCAGTCCCAGTTCCCTGCCATCATTGAACCGTGTTGATGCATTAATCAGACAGGCAGCCGAATCCACTTCCTTTATAAAACGCATCCCACGCTGATAACTGTCAGTAACAATTGCATCAGAATGATGAGAACCATATTGGTTGATATGTCTTATTGCTTCATCCAATGAATCAACCACCTTAACAGACAGGGTAAGGCCGAGATATTCAGTCTTCCAGTCGTCCGGTGTTGCAGCCATGATCCCGGGTAACAGTCTGGTTGTCTTTTCACATCCCCTGAGAACCACCCCTGCCTGATCATATATCTGCTTCATTTCAGGCAGAAAAGAGGGGGCGATCAGGGAATGGACAAGAAGGGTTTCCATCGCGTTACACACTCCCGGGCGCTGAACCTTGGCGTTCAGGCAAATATTCAGAGCCATTTGCATATCTGCGGATTCATCAACATAAGTATGGCATATTCCCATATCATGTCTTATCACCGGGATGACAGATGTCTCCTCAACCAGTCTGATAAGATCCGGGCCGCCTCTCGGGATGACCACATCCACATAATCTCTCATCTTCACCAGGTGCAGAACAGACTCCCTTGAAGTATTGTCAACCATAACCACACAATCTTCCGGAAGGCCTGCTCTGACAAGTCCCTTCCTGATCAGCCGGCACAGGAAACGACTCGTATTTATGGCATCTGATCCGCCCCGGAGAATAACACCATTGCCCGATTTTATTGAGAGAGCGGATACTTCAACCGAGACATTAGGTCGTGATTCAAATATGACCGCGAATACACCCACTGGGACCTTCATGCGACCTGCTTTCAACCCGTTGGGAAGAGTCTTCATCTCAATGATTTCACCTACCGGGTCTTTCATGTTCACAACATCATTTATACAGGAGACCAGGTTGTCAATACGGTTTTGATCAAGTGAGAGGCGGTCAACCATTGCCGCAGAGAGGCCTTTTCTGATGCCTTTACTGATGTCCACGGCATTTTCTTTTAATATCGCATCCCTGTTTGCCAGTATCTCTTCTGCCACAGCTGACAGGGCGCTGTTCTTCTGTGCCGTTCCTGCCCCTGCCAGTATTCCCGAAGCAGCCTTAACACTGCGGGCAAGTCTTAGAATCTCATCCTTGATATTATCCATAGTATACTATTTTGTCATGTGTGGCAACGAAATGAGTCCCCACATCAAGTCCGCCGAGAACATCAAATATGACCCCGGGTTCCGAACCATTTGCGATCACACAATCAATACCTTCATTCAGACACATCCTGGCAGCAATTATTTTGGTGATCATCCCTCCCGTGCTGAATGATGAACCTGCTCCGGCAGCCAGTCTTTCAATTGCCGGAGTGATCCCGTGGACAGTATGTATTATCCGGGCATTTTTTTCAGTTCTCGGATCTGCATCATAGAGCCCGTCAATATCAGACAGGATGACAAGCAGATCTGCACCGGTCAGAATGGCTACAATTGCCGAGAGAGAATCATTATCACCAAACACGATCTCATTGGTTGCGATAGTATCATTCTCGTTAACAACCGGTATTATACCCATTCCTAGTAATTTAAGAAGTGTGCTCCTTGCATTCCGGTTTCTTTCAGGGATTGAAACCACATCTTTTGTAAGAAGAACCTGTGCAATGATTTGATTTTTCTCATCGAAAAATTTCTGGTAAATCTTCATCAGTTCAGCCTGGCCGACGGCTGCCAGGGCTTGTTTTCTTGAGAGTTCCTCGGGACGTCTTTCAAAACCAAGTATACCGGCTCCCACGCCTATTGCTCCTGAGCTTACCAGGATCACCTCTGCACCCCTTTTTCTTATTCCGCACAGAACGCCGGCCAGCTTCCGGATACTGTACAGGTTCATCCTTCCGTTGGGGTATGAGAGTGAAGAAGTTCCTACCTTAACTACAATCCTGTGCTTATTCCTAAGCGCTTCCCTGCAATGTATTGTGCTATTCATTATGTTAATAATTCATTCTGTACATATCTCTTCAACAACCCCCGGAAACCCCGGCGGATGAGCCCGGGGCGAACGCTCCATTATCTCCTGAAGGGAATTGATCTCCGCCAGCAGGCGTGTTTCACCATCAACCACCGATGCGGGAAAACCATTCCCGGGGATGATCAGATATTGATCATCCTTATCTCTTTTGACCACTATTATGTCAGCTCCTGCTATTCCTGCTACTATAAGCGCCAGCGGATAGTTGTCGTTCAAATCAATATCAGCCGTGGAGACAGGATCATTCTCATTTACTACCGGTATAATATTCATGTCAAGGAGTGTTGTGAAAGTATTTCCGGCATTATCAACACGCTGCCTGTAGTTGACAATATCACTGGTGATCAGTACCTGTGCTATAATCTGGTTGTAATCATCAAAATAAGACTGGTAACACCTGATCAGTTCCGCCTGACCCACAGCAGCGGCTGCCTGCATCTCAAGCCTGCCTCCCGGGACAGTGGCCTGTCCCAGCTTCTCGGTTCCGAGCACAATAGCACCCGATGACACGATCAGTAAATTTTTGCCACTGTTGCGAAGGTTGGAGGCAATCATCGCAAACCTGTCCATTTTTGCAGGGCTTATCCTACCGTCAGGACCTGACAGTGTGGCTATTTCGACCCTGAATACAATAGTCAGTTTCCTCTTGACCATACTTCATTAAAAGTAAATAATGTATATTTATACAGTTTAACAATAATCCCCGTGCAAAAATAATAATTTCAACACGATTTCATATAATTTGTATTTAATTTATAATCATATATATTTAGAGAGATCATTTTATAATCACTGCTCCGGCCTGTGAGTCACCTTTTTATATATATCATATTTATTTATTTAAGACCTATAAATATGCATACTTCTTTATGGCGACACTATTCCCCTAGGATAAATGTATCAGGTAATATTTCAGGATACTTTCATGTTCTCACAGCCCGCGAGAATTCTTCAGGGAGTTTTGTAATCATTTCGCGGGTGTGGGTAGCAATGACTGCGATTCGGATTCCTCCTTTTAGCCCCGATCTGAATATACGGGATAGCAGGCGGTCAGAATACCTTTCTCCGTAAGAGCTGACTGTCATGTTCGCATCATTTCAGATGTTTCAAGAACAACACAGAGTCTGAAATACGTGAAAGTGTAACCGGATAAACCTTCAGGGTTACCTCAACTGCCACCTAACTAATACAAAGGCAGTCAGCCCCATTAATGAGTAAGAGAAAACTCCTGCCGCACCAATAGTCACAAGTCAGGAAAAATTGGCCTCAGGCGGGCAGTCCCCCGAATATTTTCTTCAGAAAACGGTGAAAAGAGTGGATTCCGTCGGGTTTCCAGAACATCATTATGCACTGGTGGTGGATCAGGTTGATATCTTCCTTTTCCAGGGCGTCGATTGTCTCTTTTGATTCCGCCCCCTGCTGAATCCAGAGATCTTTAATTCCATGAGCGATCGCCTCTTTTGCTACAGCAAGAGTTTCCTCTTTCGGGGTAAGGAAAATCAGTCCCCTGATTCCGGCCGGTAGTTCGCTGACCGATTGGTAGCATTTTTCTCCGTCAATTGTTTCGGCTGCGGGGTTGACTGGTACAACGTCCATCCCCTTTTTGCGCAGGTCGCGGAACATGGCCTGCCCGAATTTCTTCGGATCTCTCGAGACACCGGCTATTGCATAGGAGCCAAGCGAGAGGAAGCGGTTTACATCTTTCATTTTCTTCTTAGTGTTGAAAATATGACAAATTCAATCAGTGCTGATTTTGTCTCGGAGTCGGGGTACTCCTCCAGTATACGGATGGCCCTGTCAGAATACTCCTTCATTGCTGCCTCAGCATATTCGAGTCCCCCGTGCTTTTTTACGAACCCGATTACCTCTCTGATCTCCCGGCTTCCCTTTTTCTTTTTTCTGAGCAGCCTGATTATACGGCGACGCTCAACGGGTCCGGCTTCACGCAGGGCATGGATGAGAGGCAGGGTTATTTTCTTTTCCTTAATATCATTACCCTCCCTTTTGCCGGTCAGCCCATCACCTGTATAATCGAGCAGGTCATCCTTTATCTGGAAGGCAATACCGATATTCTTTCCCATCTCCTTCATCCGTGCAATTGTAACCGGGTCATCGGTGACAGAGCTGGCGCCGCATGCGGTACATGCTGAGATAAGGGCTGCAGTCTTCATCTCTATTATACGGAAGTAATCTTCTTCCCTGATATCAAGCTTGCGTGTCTTCTGCAACTGGACCAGCTCACCCTTCACAATTTGACGTACAGCGTCTGAAACAAGTCCCAGCATGTTGAAACGCTGCTTTTCCACACTGATCAGCAGACCCTGGGCAAGGAGATAGTCACCAACCAATACTGCTATCTTGGAGTTATATAATACATTAATTGAAGGGAGTCCGCGCCTTTCGGAGGCATCATCCACCACATCATCATGTACGAGGGTTGCTGTGTGGAGGAGCTCAATAAAGGTGGCCGCAATGTAAGTTGTCTCATTTATAGTACCGTTCAGCCTGGCGGTCAGGAAGACCAGCAGCGGCCTCATCTGTTTGCCTTTCCGGCGCAGGAAATTATCTAGGATAACATGAAAGAAGGGAATGTCGCTCTGCAGGGTGTGTCTGAAGTAAGATTCAAACTCACGCATCTCTCCCGCCACCGGTTTCTTTATGTCTGAAAGGCTTGCCATCCTCTGTCAAAGCTATGATTACCAAAAATAAGATAAAATGCGGAACAAATGGTTCCGGCATGGAGGTTTGATTATAACCTGCCTGAAATATAACTCAGGATTTCTTTTCTTCCAGGAATTTCTTCTGGAAGATAAGGATAGCCAGAACCCCGGTTGTGATAGATGCATCAGCAAGGTTGAACACAGGTCTGAAGAAAATGAATGATTGTCCTGGTCGTAAGGGCGACCAGTCAGGCCAGTGGGAGTCAATTATCGGGAAATAAAGCATGTCAACCACCCTTCCATGCAGGAATGTTGAATATCCGCCTCCTTCGGGAAACAGTACAGCAGGTGTATGCCAGCTCTCGCTGAAGATCATGCCATAGAATGCACTGTCAATGAGATTACCTGCCGCTCCGGCTATAATTGCGCTGACCGAAAGGATCAGGCCTGTACTGGCATTCTTTTTTATGATGCTGTCCAGATACCAGGCTATGCCCGCAATGGCCACCATCCTGAAAACGGACAGTGCAACCTTGCCTGTCTTTCCTCCCCATTCCATACCAAAGGCCATGCCGTTGTTCTCAAGAAAATGGATCCGGAACCAGTTTCCCAGGACTGGTATCTCATCGCCAATAACCATATTGGTTTTGATAATGATCTTTACAATCTGATCAATAATCAGAATAGAGAATATAAGAAGCAGTGCCTTTGTACGGTTTGACATCGTGTTTCAATTTGGCCGCAAAATAGCAAAAAAACGGCAATTACCTCATTTAAATGCTGATGGTGTGTCACATCCGGAAATGCTCCCGGAGAAAGGGATCAATAGTAAAGAAATCTCTTAATCTTCAGTGTTGCAGTCTTCTGGAACGGTTCCGGCTGGTAAACCACCATCTGCAGCTGGCTGTACCTGTTCACCCGTGAATTGACATACTGCTGCAGTTCTTCAAGATACTCATTTATGATCAGCTCCGCCTGGCTGGTGAAATCCCTCTTAATCTGGGCATACCTGGTCTGCAATTCTTCGATATTCAGATGAACCATGGCCACGAGTTTGCCCTTCTTCTGTACAACGAGCGATTCAATCACATGGCCGAAATCATTGATTACTGATTCAATCTCTTCCGGGTAGATGTTCTCTCCGCTTGAACCTACAATCATGTTTTTAAGCCTTCCTCTGATACTCAGGTAGCCATGTTTGTCAACCACACCAAGATCACCTGTTCTGAACCATCCGTCAGGTGTCAGCACATCGGCGGTTAATGCCGGCTCGCGGAAGTAGCCCTTCATCACATTCTCGCCCCTTGCCCATATTTCACCTTCGCCGGTAACGGGATCGGGATTATTTATCTTTAGCGTGACGCCCTGCATTGCTGGTCCCGTTGAACCATGCCTGCAAGAGCCAACCTTTGTTCCGGCAAGCAGCGGCGAAGTCTCGGTAAGACCATAACCAATGGCATAAGGGAATTTTGCATCAAGGAGAAACTGCTCCACCGTTGAATTAAGTTTTGCACCTCCAACGCCGAAGAACCTGAGTCTGCCACCAAATGCCCTGTATATTTTCTTTCCTGCAATCCTGTTAAGAAGACGGCGGAACAGCGGAGTGCCGTATAGGAATGCAAGAACCTTGTTTTTGTTGAAAGTCGGGGCCACCTTGCCGAAATAAACCTTTTCCATGATCAGGGGCACGGTAAGCATGGTTGTGGGCCTGACCTGCTGGAGCGCAGGAAGAAGAACCGACGGTGTGGGTGCCTTGCGCAGGTACCATATCATGGCACCGTTGAATATCGGAAGAACAAGCCCGAGGGTCTGCTCATATGTATGTGACAATGGAAGGATTGAAAGAAAAACATCACTCTCAACCACATACTGAATTGTCATAACCTGCCTGGCGGTAAAGCAGATATTCCTGTGTGTCAGCATTACCCCTTTTGACTTGCCGGTTGTGCCAGAGGTATAGATAATCACAGCCAGGTCATCTTCTGCCACATTGTAGTCTCCTGACGGTTCAGACCCGGCAGCGAAACGTACCTGATCATTTCCTGAAGTAATCCGGAAATCATCAGTTGCAATCACCGTTTCCAGAGTTTCAGACCTGACACCGGCAACCTTATGGGCAAGGTTGCCCGAAAGGAACAGAACCTTTGCTTCGGAGTGGTTCAGTACGTTTGCAATCTCACCAGGAGTGAAGTCCGGAAGAATTGGTACAGCTACGGCTCCCATGGAAGTTATTGCCAGGTAGGCCACACCCCAGTTAGGCATGCTTGTGCTCAGTATGGCCACCCTGTCACCGGGTGTGATCCGGAGATCCTCAAGGAGCCTCATCACTGACCTTGTTCTTTCTCTGAGCTGGTGATATGTAATAACATCCTCTCCCACAAATCCCATCGCATTGTTCTTTCCGTGCTTCCTGAAGCTCTCCCCGGCAAGAAATGGGATTGTCAACATCTCGTTATTAATCATTGGCTATGAATATAATGGGCGCAAAGATACTCTTAAATCTATATGTATGACCTTTAAACGTGCAAATATCATACTTAAATATGTCCGCAAACAAATATCGATCTAAATAGTTTATTTTTGCGTAGACCAAATACTTGCATAAATGGCCCTGATACGGGTAACGAAAGAATTCCGCTTTGAGATGGCACATGCCCTGTGGAACTATGACGGTCCCTGCCGGAACGTTCATGGTCACTCATATATACTTTACGTGACTCTTGCCGGTGAGCCGGTGAATGATACTGACCATCCGAGGAACGGGATGGTGATTGACTTCGGAGATCTCAAGAAGATAGTCCGCGAGAACATTGTTAACAGATTTGACCATGCCCTGATGGTCTCCGGACTGGCTCCCGCCGCCACAGTTGAGGCGTACCGTCAACACTTCGGCAACGTTATTGTTTCGCCATACCAGCCCACATGCGAAAATCTGGTGGCAGACATCGCCGCCACGCTGAGCAGCAGGGTGCCGGAAGGAACATATCTGCACAGCATCAGATTATATGAAACAGCCACCGCCTGCGCGGAGTGGCATGCATCCGACAACAGATGAAAGAGACAGATAGTGACAGGAGGCTCTTTCTGCTCGATGCATATGCATTGATTTTCAGGTCATATTATGCCTTCATAAGAAATCCCCGTGTCACATCCAGGGGGATGAATACCTCGGCCATCTTCGGTTTCCTGCTAACTCTTGAAGATCTGCTTTCAAAGCAGAAACCCTCGCACATCGCTGTTGTCTTTGACCCTCCCGGTCCAACCTTCAGGAATGGGATCTATCCTGCCTATAAGGCAAACCGGGACGCCACTCCTGAAGACATTAAGATTGCCGTCCCTTATATTAAGCGACTACTGGAGGCTTACCGTATACCGGTCATCGAGGTTCCGGGTTTCGAAGCTGACGATGTGATCGGGACCCTTGCACGCAAGGCGGCAGAGCAGGGTTACAGGGCATTCATGATGACCCCTGACAAGGATTTTGCCCAGCTGGTTACTGACAAGGTGGTCATGTACAGGCCGGGACGCTCTGGCGGTGACGCTGAAATATGGGGCAGGGAAGAGATAGTTCGGGAGTACGGGGTGCCGCCTGAGCATATCACTGATCTACTCGGGCTTATGGGTGACACTTCCGACAACATTCCCGGAGCCCCCGGGATAGGCCCGAAAACAGCCTGTAAGCTCATTTCGGAGCATGGGACGGTGGAGACCCTCCTTGATAACACATCGTCGCTCCAGGGGCGTCAGAAGGACATAATTGAGCAGAACCGGGAACAGATACTTCTTTCCAAGCGTCTTGCCACCATCGAACAGGATGTACCGGTTGAATTCCGGCATGCCGAGCTTCACAGGCAGGAAACGGATATAGAAGCACTCAGAAAGCTTTATGAGGAGCTCGAGTTCAGAACCATGGCCTCACGTCTTCCTGCTCCCGGGGCACAGCAAACTGATCTGGCAGACCTCCTGTCCCGGCCGTCCGCCGGACCCTCAGGAAGGGCTGCAACCACTGCCGTATCAAGACCGCAGCCAGGTGAGTCCCAGGGATCCCTCTTCGGGGAGATATCCTCACCTGCCGGGAAAACATCAGCAAACATAAACACCACACCTCATAACTACACCCTGATTGAAACAGAGGAGGAGACAGCCAGACTGGCCTCTCAATTGTCAGGGTTAAGCGATTTCTGTTTTGACACTGAGACAAACTCGCTTGATCCGCTCAACACGCAACTCGTTTCCATAGCCTTTTCATGGGAGAAGGGCTCAGGCACCATGCTCTGGCTTCCACCGGAGAAGGACAGGGCTATAAAACTCCTCGCACATCTCAGGCCGGTGCTGGAAAATGAGAAGATCAGGAAGACCGGTCAAAACCTCAAATTTGATATTCAGGTGCTTGCCGGATACGGAATCAGTGTCAGGGGACCGCTTTTTGACACCATGCTTGCCCATTACCTTCTTGAGCCTGATATGCGTCACAATATGGACCTGCTGTCATCTCAGTATCTGGGATATGAACCGGTTCATATTGAAGAGCTTATAGGTGAGCGGGGTCCGCGACAGAAAACAATGAGGGAAGTTGAAAAGGAGAGAGTCAGAGAGTATGCAGTTGAGGATACTGACGTGACATGGCAGCTGATGAAGCTCTTCGAGCCGATGCTCATAAAACATGATCTCCACACGCTGGCAGCCGGGATCGAGATGCCTCTTATAAGGGTTCTGGCAGCAATGGAGCGTGACGGAGTGTTATTGGATGAGAGCGTGCTTAAAAAATATGCTGTCACGCTACGGGAGGGAATCATCAGGCTGGAGCAGGAGATTTACACTTTTGCAGGGCATGAGTTCAATATATCATCACCGAAGCAGCTTGGAGATATCCTGTTCGTCAGACTGCGTCTTGACGACAATGCCCGGCTGACAAAGACAAAGCAGTACCGTACAGATGAAGAGGTACTCCAGCGTCTATCGGGCAGGCACCCAATCGTTGAAAAGGTGCTTGAGTACCGCGGTCTGAAAAAGCTGCTCTCAACCTATGTGGAGGCGCTCCCTCAGCTTGTCAATCCTGTTACAGGCAGGATACACACCACATATAACCAGGCCGTTGCCTCAACAGGCAGGCTCAGCTCCACCAACCCGAATCTTCAGAATATCCCTGTGCGCGACTCCGAAGGCCGTGAGATTCGCAAGGCCTTCATTCCTGAACAGGGCAAGATATTCCTCAGTGCTGACTATTCACAGATAGAGTTAAGGCTGATGGCACATCTGAGCGGTGACAGCGCCATGATTTCCGATTTTCTTTCCGGGCAGGATATTCATGCTGCCACTGCCTCGAAGATCTTCGGGGTACCGGTGGCTGACGTTACCCGTGAGATGCGTGCAAGAGCCAAGACAGCCAATTTCGGGATTATCTACGGTATCTCGGCCTTTGGCCTTTCGGAGAGGCTGACAATAGGCCGCAAAGAGGCAAAAGAGCTGATTGACGGTTACTTCAGCTCATACCCGGGGGTGAAGGCTTACATGGATGAGAGCATACGCAGGGCCAGGGAGCTCGGGTATGTCACAACCATGTTCGGCAGGAGGCGTTACCTGCCTGATATTCACTCGAGGAACCAGGTTGTGCGCGGCAATGCCGAACGCAATGCCATAAACGCACCTCTGCAGGGCAGCGCAGCAGATATAATCAAGATTGCCATGGTGAGTATTGCCTCCAGGCTGGAGCGTGAGATGCCCGGTGCAAAGATGATCCTGCAGGTGCATGACGAACTTATCTTTGAGGTTGACGAGGGCCGGGTGAAGAAGCTTGAAGCATTAGTCAGGGAAGAGATGAAGGGCGCTGCAGAGCTGAGCGTGCCCCTGGAAGTGGATACCGGAACGGGATATAACTGGCTGGAGGCACATTGACAATGGCGGCGGAGGTCAGGGTTCTCTATTTCGGAGAGGCACAGGAAGCCACCGGGAGAAGCGAAGAGGAATTTACGGCAAGGGATACGGCTTCATTGCGTAACCAGTTGATATCCAGGTATCCTGACCTGAACAGGATTCCGTTCAGAATGGCCCTGAACAGGACTTTGCTTAAAGGGGATTCTGAGTTAAAAAAAAATGATATTATTGCAATACTGCCTCCTTTCCAGGGAGGTTGAACTTTACTATAGTAAAAAATGAAAAACAGGTATCTGGTTCGGGGGCCAATCACACCTATCCTTATTTCCGAACTGATGACGCTTGGCAATGATGATGCTGGCGCAGGAGCAGTTTCAATATTCATCGGAAAGGTGCGTGACGATGCGACAGACGGGAAGAGGGTAACGGCTATTGAATATTCCGCTTATGAAGAGATGGCAGCAAAGGAGGCTGAAGAGGTGATCAAAACGGTCAGGTCAGCTTTCAGTGATGTCAGGTCGGTCATAATGGTTCACTCCCTGGGAGTGGTAAAAGCGGGTGAGGCATCGCTGTTTATTATGGTTACATCGGGTCATCGTGATCATGCGACCCGGGCCTGCCGTCATGCTCTTGAAATGGTCAAGGAGCGGCTCCCTGTCTGGAAAAAGGAGATCTTTTAAGGTGATCAGATCCCTGCCGGGGCTTTTAGTAACGATGCATACTGCACCCTGTCACCGGCAATTTCGATGGCCTTCTTTATCTGGGTATCACGGCTGACAGAATACTCGACCATTCCCCAGTCATAAAAATACCTGCCGGCAAGTTCCGATTCAAGCAGTTCAATCACGTCCGGACGGTAAAGTGCAATCTCCCTCTCGAGAGTATGGCTCAGGCCTGATTTCAGTTTTTCCATCGCCTCCCTGTTTGCGTCATACAGCCCCTCCTCCGTTGCTGCTTTGGTCAGCTCCTCGAGGATGCTCTCGCTTTCGGTGCGGTAGGCAAATTTTCTTCCTGCAAGGAAGTTTGTGAACTGATCCAGATCCTTGCCTGTGATCTTCAGGCTGTCAAGCACCGGAGGCTGGGGATGTGACCAGTAATACTCTGTTGCAAAGTCGAATATCATGTTCTGCACAAACAGTTCGCCTGCGAACCTGTTGAGCATGTCAGACGGCACGATGACATCGGGGATGATTCCGCCACCGTCCTTAACGGGCCTGCCGTTTTTGGTGCTGAATGTCTTTATGAGTGAATCGGGAATTGTTCCCACGCTACCGTCCTCGTTGCGGTGGGAGAAGTCAACAGCCTGGATGCATCTCCCGCTGGGGATATAATACTTGGCTGTGGTCATCTTGACCTGGGCTTTGTAACTGAGCGGTCTTGCCACCTGGACCAGCCCTTTTCCATACGAGCGTTCACCCACAATAACACCGCGGTCAAGGTCCTGAAGCGCTCCGGCAACAATCTCAGAAGCAGATGCAGAGCCCCTGTTGATGAGTACAACTACAGGCATGTCAGGAGCTATAGCTGTTCTGTTTGTACTGAATACTGCATCGTATTGCTTTGCCCTGCCCCTGGTACTTACCACTTCCTGGCCCGGCCTGACGAAGAGATTGACAATCTCGACAGCCTCGGTGACCAGTCCTCCGGGATTGCTTCTCAGGTCGAGGATAAGATCCTCCGCTCCCTGTTTATCTTTCAGGTCAATCAGCGCCTCCCGCACTTCTGCGATGCAGTTCTGTGTAAAGTTGGTAAACCGGATATAGCCCGTATTTTCGTCAACCATGCCGTAATACGGAACAGCTGATATGGCTATTCTTTCTCTTTTGAGCTTTTTCGGAATATCCTGGCCGTTTCGCCTGATAATAATTTCCGCCTCGGTACCGGGTTCGCCCTTGAGCATGTCAGAGGCCTTCTCGGAAGATACTCCTTTCAGTGATGTTCCGTCAATGCTGATCATCAGGTCACCGGGCCTGATACCGCTTTTGTCGGCGGGGAAACCCCGGTAAACATTGGTGACAATGATATATTCACCTGATTTTCTGATAAGGGAACCAAAACCACCATACTTGCCGGTTGTAATGAAATCAAGATCACCCGTCTCCTCCTCGGGATAATAGACGGTGTAAGGGTCAAGGGTTGCAAGCATGCTGTTAATGCTCCTGGTCACCAGCTTTTGAGGGTCAATCTCATCTACATAGAAGGCATTCAGCTCCCTGAAAAGGGAGATGTAGATATCAAGGTTCTTGGTGAGCCTGAAGTCCTTGTTCTCCTGTCCGCCAGGGAAAAATCCGATGGTAATAACGGCAGTCACGGCTATTACCGTAACCAGTACTATCTTTTTTATGTTTTTGCTTTTCATGGATGAAATTTTCTCAAAGTTAATATTTAAGCCCTGATACTCTGGATATGGCCTCTGTTATGCATTTCTCTGTGAATGCATAGGGCCTGATTGAGGTGTCAGTCCAGATTAGGGCAATGTCAGCATGGCGTCCTGCCTGTTTCATCAGCATGACAAGAGGTTCCTTGTTTTTACGCCAGGCCTCCCTGATTCTTCTTCGTATGAGATTCCGGTCAACGGCTTTCTTGAAATGTCTTTTTGGTACGGTGATGAGGACCCTGACTGGGTGAAGCCCGGCAGCAGCAGGAGTAAAACGGCAGATTACCCTCAGTGAAGGCAGATTCAGGGATCTCCCTTCTGCAAAGAGCTCGCTGATGGCTTTAACTCCGCAGAGCCTCTCGCTTTTTCTGAATGATACCTCCCGCTGTTTCATTGTAAAAAAGAAAGCATCAATCCGGGTGGATGGATGCTTCCGGTTTTATTTTATGTTCCTCCGGTGTTATTTGTTATTCCTGTTAAAATCTTTAAGGAAATTGTCAATGGCCATGGTCATTGATGGTGCTTTGGGGTTGGGGGCCTGGAGATCAAGCCTGAAACCCTCGTTGGTGACTGCTTCGGCAGTGGTGGGGCCGAAGGCCGCAATTTTCACATCGCCCTGCACGAAAGTCGGGAAGTTTTCCTTGAGAGACTTGATCCCGGAAGGACTGAAAAAGACGATCAGGTCATAATCGAGCTCCTTTGAATCAAAATCCCTGCTGATGGTACGGTACATTGTACCGATGGTATGCCTGATCTTATTCCTGGCAAGCAATTCCGGGATATCTGATTTGTGAGGATCAGAAAGGGGAACGAAGAAGTTTTCCTCTTTATGCTTGATTATTACGTCAATGAGGTCTTCAAAGTTGGCTTTGCCGTGGAATATCTTCCTTTTCCGGTATACGATGTACTTCTGCAGGTAAAACGCCACATTCTCAGTAATGCAGAAGTACTTCATGGTGTCAGGGACGGTTACGCGCATCTCCTCGCTTATCCTGAAATAATGGTCTATTGCAGTCTTAGAGGTGAAGATTATTGCAGAGAAGTCTGCAAGATTGATTTTTTGCTGGCGAAAATCCTTTGCGGAGATGCCTTCAACCTGAATAAATTGTTTGAAATCAATTTTCAGATTATACTTTTTTGCGAGCTCGAAATATGGAGATTTCGGATTGTTTGGCTCAGGCTGCGACACTAATACCTTCCTTATTTTCAAAGCCTTAAGTTTTTAGTTCAACCTTCACATTCATGCCGCCGGTCAGTACACACCCAGTAGTTTGAGAATGACCATGACGGGCAGAACTTCAAGGGCACAAAGGTACAAAATGTAATAAAAAATTGAAACATGCCTGTCGTGAAAAATCCAAAGTAACCTTAAGACTCTGATTAATAAGAATATCGCAGTAATAATCAGCCCGGTGATGATAAACGGAAGCGGGTTCTGAAACGGTGCAAAAAGGATTAATCCGTTAATTAAAAAGAGAATTACCGAGCAAGCGAACCATGAATTGTAGACAACATTCATATACTCACGGAAGAGGTTTTTAAAACCGCTTATCCCGGCAAGAGCCATGCATGTCAGGTGCCTCAGGAGAAGGGCTGCCAGAAAGGAGCCTGCAATAACAGCTGTAAGACCGACAGGGCCGTTGAAAAGATCTCGGCCGGCAAGATCTGACTCCAGCAGAGCGGTTGCTGTAAAGAGGCTGATGTTCAGTATAGTGAAAATATTCCTGAGTACCGGAGGCCATGAAAACACCTCCGAGGTTCCGACGGGGACACTCTCTTCATGTCTGCGGAAGCTGATTGATGACAATCCCGCGATAATGCTTTTGCGGCCGAAGACTGTCAACAGGGTGATGAGCAGGAGAGAGAGAGAGAGGATAATGAAGCTCATGTCTGTGTTAACCCGCCCGGGAGGTCTCGGCTCACCGCTGATGCGTTTCAGTCCGGAGATATAATCTGTTGTAAGCCCGGTAACGCCCTTTTCCTCCACAGGAAGGTCTTCCGACGGTGATATCAGGGGGATAATGCGGCCTAAGCTGAACTCCATCTGCCGCACAGGCATGTTGAGAGTGTCAGGTGCAACACTGATTGTATCGCCCGGACCGTTGGTCATGAGTGGGTATTAAAAGTAAGCCGGCTTGCCGGGGTAGAGCTCTGAAAGAATGTTATTGGCCAGGCGGGAGGCCCCTATCCTGAAATAATCCGGTGTAAGCCATTTTGCGCCAAGCATGTTCTTTACAATGAAGTAATAGATGAGGGCGTCATCGGGGGTGACGATACCTCCGGCAGGCTTGAATCCGATCATTATGCCGGTCTCGTTGTAATAATCGCGTATAGCCCTGCAAATCACCCAGGCTGCCTCAGGAGTGGCTGATACGCTGCTCTTGCCGGTCGATGTCTTTACAAAGTCTGCGCCTGACTCCATTGCTATAACGGAGGCCCGGTAAATATTCCTTTCATCTTTGAGCAGCCCAGTCTCCAGTATCACCTTCAGGGTGCTATCTCCGGCAGCCTCCCTGATGGCCTTAAGTTCATCTATGACAGCGTCAAGGTCACCCTTCAGGAAAGTGCCCACGGGGATGACCACATCAATCTCATCCGCACCCATCCTGACCGCCATGGAGGTCTCAAGTATCTTCACCTCGGTGAAAGTCTGGGCAGTTGGGAAAGAGGCTGCCACCACTGCAAGCCTGACTCCGCATCCGCCAAGCCCCTCATGAGCTACTTTGCCAAAGTTGGGGTAGACGCAAATAGCTGCGACATTGCTGATGTCATTGAAGTGATAGCTGAACTGGGCCGTTCTCTCAGCGAAGCTCCGTATGGTGGCGTCACTGTCCGAAGTATTAAGGCTGGTGAGATCAATCAATGAGAATAATTCTCTCAGTACCGGAGCCCTTTCCACTGTACCGGGGGTCCTTTTCGCCTCGGCAATACATTCACCCATCTCGCCGGGCGAATAGTTGTTGTTTAAGAGTTTTTTATATAATTTGCTCATAATGAGTTTTATATATGATCAGCAACAGACTGTCTGACGGCAGTCAAACGCGGGTCAATTTAGTTGTTTTTAGTGAAAAGCAAATAAAAATCAGACTATTTACGAAGGCTTTTATTTCTTGCCAGCGAGGCAAATATACCTGCAAAGCAAAGAATGGAGAATACAATGAATCCGACCTTCATTGAATTCATGAGCTGCGGGTAGTTTCCGGGGTTTATTTTTTCCTGTCCCATATAGATAGCCAGCAACATCAGTGCTATTGCCATGCTCAGGGTCTGGCCCACATTTCTCATCGTACCCAGCATGCCTGAAGCATTCCCCAGCTGCCTTTTCTCCACGGAGCTCATTATTGCATTTGAGTTTGGCGATGAGAAGAGCGAAAAGCCGGCTCCCATGATTACCAGTACTGCCACGATGAATGCCACGGAGGTCCCCTCATCAAGGAAGCACAACATGATAAGTCCGGCCGAAGTTATACCCATTCCGGTTGAAGCCAGTGCGCCTGGATTATGGTTGTCTGAGAGTTTCCCGGCTGCAGGTGAGAAAAGAGCCATGGTAAGGGGCCATGACATCAGCACAAAGCCTGCCTCCCGCGGTCCGAGACCCCTGATGTACTGCAGGAAGAGACTCAGGAAGAAGCCGATTGCGCTGGTGGCAGCATAATGTATCAGTGCCGCAAGACTGGAGAATGCAAAAATCCTGTTATGTGAGATCAGCGTCACATCAAACAACGGATGAACAGTATTTTTCTCTCTAAATATGAAGAGTGGCATGAGTACCAGCCCGATAGCTGTGATCACCCATCCCTTCGCCGAGGGCAGTTTGGAGAAGCCGTACATAAGTGCGGCCATTGAGATACCGTAAATTACTGATCCGGCCCAGTCGAATCTCTCACCCTTTGCTTCAGCCCATTCCCGCTTCATCTTGGTGCGGATGAGGATAAGGCTTGTTATTCCCAGTGGTATCAGAAAGGCAAAGATACTCCTCCATCCAAGGTACCGGGTAAGCAAGCCGCCCAGGAAAGGCCCTGAGGCCAGCCCGATGTAGACCGCAGTAACGTTGATTCCCATTGCCCGGCCTCTCTCCCCGGGAGGAAATACCGACGTCAGTATGGCCATATTGGTACCGAACATCATAGCCCCTCCTACGCCTTGCAGTATCCTGGTGCCGATCAGCCACCTTATGCCGGGGGTGAAGGTCAGCAGGATCATCGAGAGGGTAAAGACAGCCATTCCTGCTGTGAACACCTTCCTCCTCCCCAGGATGTCACCTGCCCTTCCCGCCGGGAGGAGAAGCATGGAGGTGGTAAGCATATAACTGCTTATGATCCAGTTTAATGTAACGGCATTGAGACTGAATTCTTCTCCTATCGAAGGAAGCGCAAGATTAACCGATGAGCCCATGAACGGGGTCAGAAATGATGCAAAGGCCGTAACCGAAAGCACTGACCGCTTAAGCTCTTTTTCAGTCATTCCCGGTTCCTGCTGTCAATGATGATTGTAACGGGACCGTCGTTAACCAGTTCAACATCCATCATTGCTCCGAAGATCCCGGTGGCCGGAGTTCTGCCAATGAGGCAGGCAGTGCGTGCTATGAATTCTTCATACAGCGGTATTGCCTTTTCCGGCCTGGCTGCACGGATATATGAAGGCCTGTTTCCCTTTTTAGTCGAGGCATGAAGGGTGAACTGGCTGACAATCATTATCTCGCTTCCGGTCTCAACAGCAGGGAGATTCATCACCCCGTTGCTGTCATCAAACAGGCGCAGGTTTACCATTTTTGAAGCCAGCCAGGTTACATCATCAGTAGTATCTGCATCTTCAATTCCTGCAAGCACCAGCAGGCCTTTCCCTATTGATGAATGTAACTTTCCGTCAATGGTCACGGAAGCTCTTTTCACTCTCTGGACAACTATCCTCATATCCTGAAACAGGATGGTAAAAATAGCAAATAATACTATTTTTGCGCCCACAAGTCAGTCATGGACCTGATTACTATCACAGCAATAGCCCTGGGGCTCTCCCTCGACAGCTTCGCTGTTTCGCTCTCCTGCGGAGTGATTGAGTCGAAGATCCGCTTCAAGAACGCTATGCGGATTGCCTTCATTCTTGCCCTGTTTCAGGGCGGGCTGACGGTGCTGGGCTTTTTCCTCGGATCAGCGGTTTCAGTCTACATCTCCAGGTATGATCACTGGTTGGCTTTTATTCTTCTGATGGTTCTCGGCATCAGGATGATTATCGGAGGGCTGAAGGGAACTTCTGACATGCAGCCCATAGATATCAACCGGTTGCCGGTGGTACTGACTATGGCGGTGGGGACAAGCATCGACGCTTTTGCGGTGGGCATCAGCCTGGCTTTTCTGAAGGTTCAGATCTGGACAGCAGGATTGATAATCGGTACTGTAACATTCCTGGCATCGATGACCGCGATCCGGATTGGCAAATCTGCCGGCTCCCGCCTTGGTTCAAGGGTTGAGATCATCGGGGGCATTATTCTGGCTGCAATCGGGATCCGTATTCTTGCTGAACATCTCCTGACTGCCGCATGATTAAGCAGTCAGGTGTACCCCGCATCAGTGACCGGCACTGATACCTGACGATACAGGAGTAAGGATAATCAGAGTGGTATCATGAACCGTTCCCTGCCTGCAAAAACAGCCATTTCTCTGTACCCGGCCTTCCTGAGAAGTTCATAGGCTTCTCCGAAGTATTGTCCTACACGTTCCGGAAAGTGAGCGTCAGAGTTGACGCATACCGGCACTCCCTGCTGTGCGAAAAGCTGAAGGTATTGTCTGTCAGGATAAAAGTCATGGAGCGGTTTGTTCCGCCCGTTTGTATTGAGTTCGAAGGCAACCTCATGAATTGCAAACGATGAGGCCATCATACTATAGAGGAGGGAGATGTCAGCTTCCGGGTGGAAGCGGTGAATACGCACCAGATCAGGATGTCCCATGATGTCAAAGAATCCAGTGGATGCAGCCTCGCAGACCAGGTTGAAATAGTTCTCGTATATCTGGTCAATATCCTTTCCGATATAGAATTCGGGGCCGAGGTCCACAGTTTCATCACCCATATAGTGCACGGAGCCGATAATATAGTCGAACGGGAACGAGCTGATAATCTCTTCTGTCTTCTTCTCGGCACCGGGCAGATAGTCAATTTCGAGGCCGAGCCTGACAGCTAATCGATCCTTATGCTCCCTCTTCAGCCGCAATATGTGTCCTGCATAATCCGGAAGCCTTTTATGATCCATGCACCAGCCTGTGTCACCTCCCAGGGGATTAAGATGGTCAGAAAAGCCAAGCTCCTTCAGCCCCAGCCTGAGAGCTGCCTCAATGTATGCCTCTGGCTCATACTTCCCGTCACTGTAAACGGTATGCATGTGATAGTCGGTTCCGTAGATCATTCTTCCTGCTGTGATAATATGACAGCCCTGATTCAAAAATATAAAAGCTGAACGAATAATGTCATGGATTGTTCTAAATTTGCTGCAATAATGGTTGTTGAAGCAAATATCCCCAAAAGTAAATGCAATTGTCTCTCCTGTGAGCTAAGGAATCTTGTTTTCACCAACCTTGAGGAGGAGGACGTTAGGCGTATCTGTGAATCCAAGGAGGAATTCTCATATGTCAAGGGTGAGATAATTCACAGAGAGGGAGACCCAATACATTACTTCAAATACCTCAGAACCGGCCTTGTCAAACTCTTCAAACAGACCCCGGAGGGGGACGAACAGATCATTACCATTACCAGGCCATTTGAATTTGTAAGCAACACCAACGTTTTCCATGAGGATACCTACAGATATTCTCTATCGGCCCTTGAAGACTCAGTTGTTTGCTGCATAAGGATCGAATACATCAAGGAACTCATACTCCGGAACGGGAAGTTTGCACTGAACCTGATCTCTGCACTTTCCCGGACTGCAGAGGGAATCATCTCGCTCGGACTGGAGATCAGGAAAAGAAACCTGGCCGGACGCACCGCATATGTGCTGCTTTATTTTTCAAACGAAATTTATCATTCACGGATATTCGAGCTTCCGGTGTCACGGAAGGAGATTGCCGATCTAATCAGCATGAGTTCCGCCAACGTGATCCGGACATTTTCAGAATTCAGGCGTGACGGTATTATCAGGGCCAATGGCCGTACAATAGAGATCACTGACATGAACAAACTGGATGTGATCTCAAGGCGCGGGTGATCTTGCTTACTTTTGACAGGTACCATACTTACGGAGTAATCTGCCACAGGATGACCAGGTGGGCTATACTGCGGGCGGGGCCACGGCAGAGGCAAACTTCATCATAAGGATATACAGAGGGGCCGGAATCAGGGGAACCGCCACTGTTGAAACCACCAGGGCAGGGAAATTGCCGGAGAAAGAGTTTATTATTGGCAGTGAAACTTCACAGGCAGGCTCTCAGGGCCGATGAAATGTCGGGATATCGGAACCGGAATCCGGTTGATGACAGATGATCGGGTGAGATCCGGCTGCCCGTTGTCAGAATAACCGCCATCTCACCAAAAACACAATGCAGGAGCCAGGCCGGCACACGCGGAAGAAACATCGGCAGCTGCTTCTGCCTCGCCACTTCACCCATCAGCTGATCATAAGTTATATGATGTGGCGCGACGGCGTTGAACGGCCCCGACATGGAGGTATCAGTAAGAGCTTTGTGATATATACTGCACAGGTCAGTTATTTGTATCCACGGGAAATACTGTTCTCCGGGTGCAAATCTTACGACCAGCCCGGCCCTGGCCGGGGCTGTTATCCGGTTCAGCGCTGAGCCTGAGCGTGCCAGCACTACTGCAGTCCTCAGCTTAACCACCCGTACTCCTGCACCAATGAAGAGATCAGCTGCCGCCTCCCAGAGCCGGCATGTCTCCCCGAGAAAGTCCCGTGCGGGTGGGTCAGACTCCACAAAAATCCTGTCTGAATTTTCTGATCCGTAGTAGTTTACCCCTGATGCCGTTATGAACACAGACGGGATTTTTCCGGTACCGACGGTCATCTTATGAAGAAGCTGCCCGGATAGAGTACGGCTGCTGATGATCTTCCTCTTTCGGGCTTCACTCCACCTTCCATCACCTATATTGGCGCCAGCAAGATGAATTATGGCATCTCCCTCCCTGAAAGCATCAGTGTCACAATAGCCACTTTCAGGATCCCATCTGAACGACTTGTATCTCACGTTCTTATTCCCTCCCCGGGTGAGGTGCACCACCTGCCAGCCATCTCCTGCCAGGAGGGTGCTAAGGTAAGATCCGATCAGTCCGCTGCCGCCGGTAATTACTACCCTGTGCATCTCCTATTCAAGTGATTCAATGATTTCAATGGCGTCACGGATGCATTTCTCACACACCTTCTGCGAGAGACCCTTACGGGAAATATTATCTTTTCCTTCAGCGGTGTTGAGATCCTCTCCGAGGAGTTCTGAGCACTGGTCAGTCCCGTTACGAACGGTGAAGATCCTGTTGAATTCTTTTACCCTGCTATATACAGCGGTCTTGTCGCCTTCAGAGGGCAGGCCTGGCGCACCGTAAGCCATACCGAACCAGATATATGCGCCCGTGACGGCCCCGCATGTCTTCTGCAGCCTTCCCATGCCGCCACCGAATGCCGCAGCAGCCCGGGCTGTCTCACCACTCTTTCCGGCACAGGCCATCAGTACAGACTGGGAACAACTGTAACCCTCCCGGAAGTAATCTAAAGCCTTATCTTTTGTATTCATTTACTTTTTTGTCAAAAATATTAAAAAAAGCAGGCAGCTCCGGATTACTTTTTTGATATGATTTTGAAATGTCCTACTTTTACCGCCTGCATTAAAGTAGTATCTAACACATCTTTTACAATGGCAAACCAGAAGAAAATCAAGGGAGTTATTGGAATCCTGACGGGAGGAGGGGACGTTCCCGGTCTGAACCCTGCAATCAGGGCTGTCACCATCAGGGCCAACAGGGAAGGGTATAAGGTGATTGGGCTGCGCAGGGGCTGGGCCGGAATCCTTGAAATAATCAGGGATCCGAAGGCTGACAACAGCAATTGCTTCCAGGTCCTTACCGATGACATGGTTAACAGGGCGGGAAGGACAGGAGGCACTTTTCTTCACACATCACGTACAAGACCAAGCCATGTGGCAAAGAATTATGTTCCCGACCATCTGAAGGATACCTACAAGGAGGAAATGAATGACCTTACCCCCGAGGTACTTAAGAACCTCGAGTGGCTTGGCATTGACTACCTGATCCCCATCGGAGGTGATGACACGTTAAGCTACGGGGTGCATCTCTACAAGCAGGGAGTGAAGGTGGTGGCCATCCCCAAGACTATGGACAACGACGTCCCTGGAACCGATTATTGTATCGGGTTCAGCACATGCGTCACCCGTACGATACAGATGACCAACTCACTTCGCACTTCTGCAGGGTCACATGAGCGCATCATGGTACTGGAGGTATTCGGAAGGTATGCCGGTTTTACAGCCATGCTTCCCACCATGGCCGGAGCAGCAAACAGGTGCGTCATCCCTGAATACAAGTTTGATATCGAACAGCTGACAAAGCTCCTGGTTGAAGACCGTAACTCAAACCCCAGCCGATATTCAATAGTGCTTGTTTCAGAGGGCGCTCTTTACAAAGGAGGCGACATGATCTTCCAGGACAGCGAACGCGATGCCTACGGGCATGCCAAACTGGGTGGGATCGGAGACCTTGTATCGGTTGAAATAAAGGAGCATTCTGCCAAATTTAACAACGGCAAAACCATAAATATAATCAACCAGAAGCTTGGTTACATGGTCAGGGGCGGTGACCCTGACGCTGTTGACTCAATAGTTCCGATGGCATTCGGTAACCTGGCTCTTGACCTGATAATGAAGGGGGTTCACGGCAGGGTTGTGGTGCTCAAGAACGGACGCTATGACAATGTGCCAATTGACGTGGTGACTTCCTCCAAAAAGATTGTGAAGGTCTCGGAATATTACAATACCGAAAGGCTGAGACCTTACTATTCTAATTTTGAGATGAAGCCATTCTTCCTGATGGCTTCCGAGTATTGATAACAACTGCCAAACCAGGGATAAAAAGAGTGATGCCCGCCAAACCGGGACGTCACTTTTTTATTTTTGATGCAAAATCAGGCGTGTGAACAGGGGTATTGTCATAAAATCGACCGGAAGCCGCTACAGGGTGGCCGATGAGGAGGGGAACATTCACGAATGCTTCCTCCGCGGGCGCTTCAGGGTTAGCGGAACCCGCACCACCAATCCTGTAGCTGTTGGCGACCATGTGACATTTGATCCCGGAGAGGGTGTCATCGTAACCCTCCTGCCCAGGCGAAACTATATAATCCGCAGGGCTTCGAACCTTTCGCGCGAATCGCAGATAATTGCCGCCAACATTGACCAGGCATTCCTTGTCATAACGGTAAAGATGCCCGCAACGCCGGTCGAGTTCATTGACAGATTCCTTGCCACAGCGGAAGCTTACCGGATACCGGCCGTAATTATTATAAACAAGACCGACCTCTACGGAGAGGAGGAAATGGCCAGGGCATGCCTGATAAAGGATGTCTATGAGAAAATTGGCTACCGCGTGATGATGATCTCGGCCACTGAGGACATGAGTTTGGCTGAGGTCGGGGAGGCCCTGCGAAACCGGATAACCCTCCTTTCGGGCAACTCGGGGGTAGGCAAGAGTACCCTCCTCAACAGGCTCAATCCGGGGCTTTCTCTCAAGACCGGCTCCATTTCCGATTACCACGAACAGGGTAAGCACATCACTAGCTTTCCTGAGATGCACCCGGTGGAGGATGGTGGTTATGTCATTGATACACCAGGCATAAGAGGTTTTGGAGTAATCGACTTCGACCGAAAGGAGATCTATCACTTCTTCCCGGAGATATTCAGAATCTCATCAGGATGCCGGTTCTATAACTGCCTCCACCTTGATGAGCCGGGATGCCTGGTCAGGGAAGCAGTGGCCAACGATGAGATAGAACCATGGAGGTACAGAAGCTATATAAGTATGCTGCTGGAGGACAATGAAAAGTACAGATAAACGTTATCCTTACGGGACTTATCACCAATGAGAAGAACTTTCATTGCAGCATATATTGCGTTTGTACTGTTGATGCTGGTAACAGTATTGTTCTATATCAGCCTCTACAGAAACCAGATAGAATACTCGAACAAACTGCTTGACAGGCAGGTAATGATCGCCGGTTCTGACATTGACAATACCAGCATGTCAATTGTCAGCGGCCTGGCCGGTATCGATCTTTCCAATGACATCGCCCTCTTCTTTTCTGATCCCGAGGTCAACGAACGGGCCCGGGAAAAGATGAAGCTGTACTACTCGAAATACAGTGATATCATCGTCGGACTTATGTTGTACAACACAGATGGTGATGTTTATACCCTCTTCAAGGATGAAGAACGGAATTCATGGCTCGACGGATCATACAGGGCCCAGACGGTGCCCACCATATATACCGGGGAGAAGCTTGAACCTGACCGAAACAGGTACAGGTATTTCCTCCCCATCCTCAAGGATGGTGATGTGCCGGGAAACCTGGTAATCACCGTTGACTTCCGGCGCTATTTCTCGGGTATATTTGCCAAGTATAACCTTGAGCACTACCAGTGGCAATGGGTGATCAACGACTCCGGGACTGTTGTATTCGACAATGGCGGAGAAAATACGAGCTATGCCAATGCTGACCGTATTACCGGGTCTCTTAAACAGGGAAACTCCGGCAGGCTGACACATACGATGAGAACTGACGGCGGTGAGGCACAGGAGATACTCTCATCATACTACCCCGTAAACATCCTCGGGCTTGACTTTAGCCTGGTATTCTCAGCACCTACTGAATTTTTTCAGAAATATATTGTAAGGAATACTTTTATACTGGGGCTGGTGACCATGCTCACCCTGCTCTTTATCATAATTCTTTTCAGGAGGTTTTTAAAGAAACAGTCTAAGGATCTTGAAACCAGGACCGACTCTGAAGCAGGCCTGCTTTCCATTCTTGACCAGATGCCCGTGGGACTTATCATTTATAACGAGGGAAGAGAAATCCTTCGTGCCAACAGGCAGGCAGCCAGCCTCTTCGCTTTTGAGGATGAGGCTGCTATGAACGGGAAGCTCATGCCTGACCTCTCACGGAATGAATATGCAATGGACATCGCTGGTCAGCTAGGGAAGGGGAAGGTGATAAGGCTTCCTGCCCCGGGAGGAGAGAAGATCATTTTCCTTAACAGCATACCTGTTCCATATAATGGAGCCAAAAGCACGTTGGATGCACTTATTGACATCACCTCACTTGAGCTGGCCCGCCGCCAGGAGGCTGACGCCAATATCGCCAAATCGGAACTGCTGGCGCGTATGAGTTTCGAGATACGCACACCACTCAACGGTATACTGGGAATGACAGAAATGCTCATAAGGTCAGACCTGCCGGAAGAATCCAGGGAAGTGGCAAGACTGCTCAGGCGCTCGGCGGACCTGCTTCTCACAATCATCAATGATATCTTTGATGTCTCAAAGGTGGAGGCAGGAAAGATGATTCTTGATGAGATCCCCTTCAGACTCCGTGATGAGGTGGCTTACTGTGTCAACCTGATCAGACGCCAGAATCCGGAAATTCCCGTCAGGATTGAATCGGAGATAGAACAGGCAGTACCTGAAAACATCATAGGTGACCCGTACAGGTTGCGGCAGGTGATCACCAACCTCATGATCAACTCTATTGCCGGAACCCAGTCTGGCCTGATCAGGCTCAGTTGCCGGGTCAGAAAATCGGAAGGAAACAGCTTCACGCTTGAATTCACCCTCAATGATACGGGCAATACCTATACCAGGGCTGAGATCAAGAGGCTGTTCGGTGATTACATCACTACTATCAGTGAACGCTCTGACTGGGCTGAGGACCTGAAGCTGGGTCCGGTGCTTGCCAGACAGCTCACGGAGCTGATGGGCGGCGAACTTACGGCTGAGAGCCCGGCGATGAAGGATAACTCCGGGCAGGAGAAGGGCCTCAGGGTTACCTTCACAATCAGGGTTCATCTTAATGAAAAGATATCCAAGAATATAGATCTTGGCATGTATGCTGAACCGGGAGATATTCGCACTCTTGTGATTACCGGTCAGCATGGCCGTGATGACGACTTCCTCAGTATCATGCACCGCGTGGGTCTTCCCGTCTCGGTGACAAGCTTCCAGAAGCATACTGCTTCACAGATCAGGGCCGGACTCAAAACCAGCAAAGGGAGGAACATTCTGCTTGTATTGTTTGATGAGCCGGACAATGACGGCTTTGAGGCTGCAAAGGTACTTATGGATGAGGGCCTTACCTCTGAACACATAGTTTTGATGTTTACATCAAAAGATCCGAAGGGGCATTATGCCAGATGCGTTGACCTTGGAATTGACCATCTGCTTGTCAAACCATTTGCAACCGAGGATCTGATGAATGTCCTTAAGGAACACTTCCCGGCACTGAAGGAACCTTCAGCCAGGTTGTATACCGGTAAGACTGATGTCCCTGTGGTTCTTGTCGTTGACGACAATTACCTTAACAGGAAGGTTGTGGGTTCCCTGCTCAGGGTGCTGGGTGTGAGAGCCGAGTTTGCAGCAGGCGGCGCTGAGGCGGTTGATATGGCCAGGGAGAAATCATATGACATCATCCTGATGGACCTTATCATGCCTGAGACAGATGGTTTCGAGGCCTCCAGGATCATTCTGGGGTTTAACCCCTGCACTCAGATTGTGGCTCTTTCAGCAGACAATATGCCCGAAACCAGGTTGAAGGTCGAGCAGAGCGGTATGAAGGAACTCCTTGCCAAACCTGTCACTGTTGAGGAACTCAGGAGGGTGATTGACAGGTACCACAAGCCCGTATGACAATGGCATTCAAGCTGAACAAACTGCAGGCTGAAGACTTCCTGCGATTCAGGACCTCTCTCCCTGTTGCAGACGTCAGATCACCTGGTGAATTTGCCGTCGGACATATCCCCGGTGCCGCGAATATCCCTCTCTTCGATGATGCCCAGAGGGCTGAGGTGGGGACAATATATAAGAGAGGAGGCAGTGTCACGGCAGTTATGCGAGGTATTGACCTTGCTGCGCCCGGAATGTCAGGGAAACTGAAATCAGGGATAGAACTGGCTGACATCGGCAGGCTGCTGGTTTACTGCTGGAGAGGGGGCATGAGGTCAGAGGCAATGGCCTGGCTCTTTTCCCTGGGAGGAATTGAGCCTCTGGTGCTCAGCGGAGGATATAAGGCATACAGGAACCATATCCTCAGCGAGCTGGGCAGGGACAGAAAGTATTTTATCCTCGGGGGGCTGACCGGAAGCGGAAAAACCGGTATACTGAGGTATATGAAGTCTTCAGGTGAACAGGTTACCGATCTTGAAGGTCTGGCATCACACCGGGGCTCAGCTTTTGGCGCCCTCGGACAGGCTCCACAGCCATCATCAGAACACTTTGCCAACCTGCTTTATGATGACCTGGCCGAACATCAGGGTGATTCACCGGTATGGCTTGAGGATGAAAGCAGGAATATCGGATCGGTATTCATGCCCGACAGTTTCTTTGAACGAATGCAGGCATCCCCGGTGGTTGCCCTCATGATGAGCATTGAGACACGCATGCCAAGGTTACTCAGAGAGTATACCTCTTTCCCGGTTGAGGAGATAATGGCCTCTGTAATGAAAATCTCAAAACGATTGGGAGGAGACCGGACCCGCGAAGCCCTCAATGCCCTTAAATGTGGAGACTACCCCACAGCTATCAGGATCACTCTTGAGTATTATGACAAGTCATATCATTATGGACTGTCAAAGAGGCAGGGAGGGCAGGTTATCTACATTAACACCGAAACTGACGATGAAGCTGTCAATTCAGGTCTGGTCATGCAGGCTGCCAGGTCAGTGAGGTGAGCTACCCGTTTTTAAGTGATGAGGCGTCAACCCACCTGAAAACCTTGTCAGACCGCCTCACCAGCTTATCCATTTTTACAGAGCACAGTTCTCCTTTGCTGATTTGTGCCGCATCCTTCTCACCGGCATCTCTCAGTTCTCCCACGGTAAGCTCCACAATGCCGGTTGAAGGACCGGTAATTACCAGCTCATCACCGGTGGAGAGACCACCTGTCTCAAGTTTTATCTCGGCAACGCCAGCTTTGGTAAAATAGTTGGTCACCTTTCCGAGGTAGATCTTTCTTTTGGTAGCCGCCGAACCGTAAGTCGTACTCCATTCCCCGAGCTTCCGGCCCAGGTAGTATCCATCCCAGAATCCCCTGTTGAATACCGTCTCAAGCTGTTTCATCCACCCTTCTGCCTTTTCCTTGCAGAATGTACCATCGGCCACCGCACCTGCCGCCTCACTGTAGCACCGGGTGACTGTCTTTACATACTCCGGCGGCCTGGCACGACCTTCGATCTTGAGCACTCTTGCACCGGCGCCAATGATCTGGTCAAGAAAACTGATCGTGCACAGATCCTTTGGCGACATGATATACTGGTTTTCAATGTCGAGCTCATAACCTGTCTCCCTGTCGCTGACAGTATATCCACGCCGGCAGGTCTGGTAGCAGTTGCCCCTGTTGGCGGAGGCATTGTACTCATGAAGACTGAGGTAACACTTTCCGGAGACAGCCATACATAGCGCACCGTGCACGAACATTTCCAGCTTCATCAGATCACCTCGTGGTCCACGTATTTCATCACTTTTTATGGTGTCATATATCTTCTTGACATGCTGAAGGTTAAGTTCTCGTGAAAGAACGGCAACATCAGCCCACTGCGAATAGAACTTCAGTGATCCGGAGTTAGAAATATTGAGCTGGGTGGAAAGGTGTACTTCAATACCCGCCTCCCTTGCAGCAACTATTGCTGCCTGGTCAGTGGCGATGACTGCAGTTATGCCGGCAGCGGCGGCGGCGGCCAGCACCTCTTTCATCTCGCTGATCTCATCGTCGTAAACGACGATGTTCAGTGTGAGGTAGCTCTTCATGCCATGTTCCCTGCAGAGGGAAACTATATCCGGCAGGTCGGCTGTGGTGAAGTTATGCGAAGAACGGGCTCTCATGTTCAGCTTCTCAACGCCAAAATAGACTGAGTCTGCCCCTCCCTGTATGGCAGCTCTCAGAGCCTCCCACGAGCCCGCCGGAGCCATTACCTCTATATCGTTTCGTTTAATCATTTTGCCTGATCTCAGCCCTGTTTTTTCAGCATTATCCTCATGCAGCATCCGTGACCGGGCTCGGAGCGCAGCACGAAAATTTTTCCCTTATGGTACTCTTCGACGATCCTTTTGGAGAGGGACAGTCCGAGACCCCATCCCCGTTCCCTGGTGGTGTAACCTGGTTTAAAGATAGTCTTGAAATCCTTCCTTGGGATCCCTTTTCCCGTATCCTCAATGTCTATAAAGGCTTCGTTGTTGTTCTCGCTCAGCCTGATGGTGATCTGGCCGGTACCCTTCATGGCATCGGCAGAGTTCTTTACCAGGTTTTCGATGACCCACCCGAGGAGGACGGAGTTGAATGGCACTGCTGTGCAGGCAGTCGTTTCATCCGATACTTTCAGGTCAATTGTGGAGGCAATTCTTTTTCTGAGGTAGGATGCCGTTGTCTCTGCCAGGTGTGGCAGGTTGTCCGGCGTCAGCTTCGGCTTTGATCCTATAAGGGAGAATCTTTCGGCAACACGGCTCAGCCGGTCCACGTCGGCCGGAAGCTCTTCTGCTATATCCGTCCCCGGGTACCTGCTGCTTATTATCTCACTCCACGCTGATAGTGAGGAGGTGGGCGTTCCAAGCTGATGTGCGGTCTCTCTTGACAGCCCTACCCATACCTGGTTTTGCTCAGCCATCCGTGAAGCGCTGAAGGCAACGTATGCCACCCCGATAAAAAGAAGTATCACGGCCAGCTGCACGTACGGATATACCCTCAACTGACGCAGGAGGGTGCTCTCTCGGTAATACAGATGGTTGACAATGCCATTGGGCAGCTCAATCGAGATGGGGTCATTGCGTTTTGCCATGCGTTTCAGTTCACGGACCATTGCCAGGGTGTCTGTGGCCAGTGCCGGGGGCAGGTTCCTCTGCGAAATGATGCTTTCCTCCTCGTCAATGAGTATCACCGGAACGGTGGTGTTGTCTTCGATGATGCTGAACAGGAATTCGAAGTCGTCAGAGGTGACCAGCCTGCGTGTAGCCTCCGCCCATTGCTCCGCCTTCTTGCGCTCCTCCTCCTTGAGCCTGTCTACCAGGTCATGGGTGTAGATGAGTGATCCCAGGCCGATCACTACCGCAAATATCAGAAGCAGTACCTTCCAGAGAAGTCTTTTTCGGTAGATGTTCATGGGCTATCTTTTCTTTTTGAGAAGTATTTTTATCGGGCTCTCCTTCACCTCTTCCCTCTGTGGTTCAGTTGCAGCAGACTGCTCCCTGCCCTCTTCCCAGGTGATGCTGAATTTGGGTTTGCTCTCTGCCGGCTTTGTCCGTGTTGTGTCTGTGGAGTACCAACCATACTCTTCGTTGAGTATTCCCTTCAAAGTCTGCTTCTCCACAGCAATGTCATTCTTTATATTGTCCTGTGCCTGTCCGAAGTCATAACTCACACTAGTTTTGCTATTTACGCATTCTATCTTAAGCGGAACTGTTGCCTTACCGCTGCCGTCAACCTTCACCTGCCCGAACGAACTGACATCGCGATTGCGCTCTCTTGCCTTCCGGCTCATTACCTCTGACAGAAGGAGCCGGACATGATATATATAATCACCTTCAAACCCATGTGTGCCGTAAACGGTGAAATTTACAGCAGAAGAGTTTATCAGCATTTTCGGAATGGCAACCGTTCCGTTATTTATGAAAATGTCATTTTCCATTTTCGAAAAACTGATATTCTTAAGCTCATCGAGGTCAAGGTATGCAGAAAGGCTTTCTGCCGGAGCGAAGCTGACCAGCTTTCCGTCAATGATGACAAGGTGTGCCTCAGCCACAATAGCCTTGCGGAAGAACCTGTAATTGCCATCAAGCGGAGACAGCATTGTCACACTGCCTGTAAGCATGCCCCGGAGGTTGTCGTTCACTATGAAATTCTGGCCGAAGTTGCTGAAGGATGTAAACGCCTGGTTGATGTCAACATCCCTGACATCAAGCCTGGCTTTTGTGATGAATCCGCCCTCCTGTTGTTTGCTCAGCATCAGTTCTCCCTCAAGTACTCCTTCAAGTCCGTTGGCGTAAACCTCGTTAAAAGTGATCACATAAGGAAGGTATGTTAATCTGCTGCTGAAGTTAGTAGCCTTGAAATTCTTGAAAATCAGGGTGTCAGCTTTGAGAAGAATATTTGCATTGACGTCGGCCGGGAAGAGGTTTGCGGAGGCTCCTGTGCTGTCATGCTGTTCCTTCTCTCCGGGAGCAAGTGCAGCGGTTACCAGTCTGTCAACATGAACATCGCCGCTTATATCAAGGTTCTGACCTCCGCCGGCCATCCAGGGGAAGAAGTTTTTCATGACTGCATTGACAGTAAAACGCTGCTCCATGAAAGTAAAAGCAAGGCTATCGGCAACCAGGTCATTATTTACAGACAGTGATCCGTTGACATCTTTCAATGCAATCCCGCGCCTGGATAGTGTGGCTCCGAACTCCCTGAAGGAGAGTGAGATGTCGTGTCTTAGGAACGCAAGGGCAGCGGCCGGACGTATGCTGTCGGGCAGTGTTCCGGAGAGTCTTATGCTCCCCGCGAGTGAACCGGTCTGGTCCCTGATATACCCGGACCGGAAAATCTTGTCGAGGTCGCCAAAGTCAAGGTCACCATCAAGGTCAAGTGTGATATGAGGTCTGCGGAGGTTGTTCATCATAAATGAACCTTTCACGGATGCTGAGCCGTATCTGGCTGTGAGGTTGTCAACGGTGAAGCGGAATGTCTCGGCTGAGTTGTGGTCGCCATTGGTGAGCGCACCGCTGAACTCCAGGTTATTGACCTTGAAGCCTGTAGAGGTGTGGCTCATTCTGCCTCCTGCGAGGCCGTAGGTGAGATCTATGTGAGGTTTGCCGGCATCACCGTAGGGACCTGTTATACTGCAACTGAGGTCAATAATTCCGGATGGTGAAAAGTTCCCGGTGGCGTTTTTCCATTTGTCAGGCAGCCGTGAGATGACTGATGCAATGTTTATTTTCCTCCCTTCTATGAGGAGGTTGAGGGTAGAAGCGGAATAATTGACATTCCCGGTGATGTCGAACCTGAGATCAGCTATGCTCAGGGCTCCTTTTGCCACTGAAAGGGAGTTTGCCGACTTCCGGAGTTTGATGCCAGCCTCCACCGGGATTGCCCTCAGGGTTGTTCCTTCAAGGTTTATGGAATCAATCGCTGCGTTGAGAGCCATACTGAGGTAGATGCCTGTCCGGAACAGCTCTCCGCCGAGTGTTGCCTGCCCCACAGTCCCTTCTATGCGCATTCCAGAGCTCATGTCGTTGTAAACAGCCCTGATGTCAACCGCGCTGATGTTCTTCAGCCTGACATTCTTGCCATCTCCCTTCTTTTCAGAGATAACTTCGTAATTGATATCACCCCTCTTGTCAGTCAGCAGGTTAACCTCACCGTTTCTGGCAGTGATTGACTTCACTGCCACCGTACCCGTCATCAGTGAAGGCATCGAGACCGTCAGGGACAGGGAAGAGGCGTAGAGTAGTGTGTCATTGTCTTCATTCCTCAGCTGTTTCCTGTCATAGAACGGGGAGGGCTCAACCAGGAGGTCACTGAACCTGACGGTAATATTTGGGAATGATTCGAAAATTGTTACATGAAGGTTGCCGTATGAAATCTTCGTGTTGACACTCTCATTGACTTTCCTGATCAGGTCACCTGTCAGGTGCTCCTGCCTGAGAAGGGCATATAATCCCGGTACCAGGATGAGCAGCAGCAGCAATCCGGCAGCAATAAGCACTATTTTCCGAAGGAGTCTCATAGCACCTGACGGCGCGAATGATTATCTTTTGGTATTCTTCAGGAGGAAGGACAGATCACTTCCGGGTTTCAACTCCAGAGGCTCACTTCCGTATCTGAAGACGCGTGCGTTTCTTGGGCCGATGAGAGACAGCTTTTTACCTTCCAGGAGGAACATTGTGCCTTCACGAAGCCCTGCAACATACAACTCCCTGTTTACCTCGATAAACTCCTGTATCCTTTGCTCACGGGTCTCACCGGCATGACCGGCTGGATTGGCATCGAGGTAATGAGGATTGATCTGGAACGGGATCAGCCCGAAAGCCCTGAAGGAGGATGGTGCGGTAACAGGCATGTCATTGGTGGTCATTATTGTAGGGCAGGTCACATTCGAGCCTGCACTCCATCCGATATAGGGTGTACCCGACATGACCTTCTTCCTCACCGGGGCAATCAGCTTATAGTCTCTCAGACATTTGAGCAGCATCCATGTATTTCCTCCACCCACTACAATTGCCGGGGCATCCATGATGGCCTTTACCGGATCCTTGAAATGATGGATGGATACTACGTCGTGCCCCACCTCGTTGAAGCGGTTCCTTACCTTCTGTTCATACTCGTCATATGAGAAAGTAACGGCGGCATATGGGATGAAAAGGGCCCTGATTTTCCTGCTCCCCAGGAAATCCCTTATGTTGTTTTTGGGGTAATCGAGATATGCCTCTCCGGCATTGGTTGAATTGCTGATAAGAAGTAGTCTCATTTCTGTCTCGTTTTTACTTTTCCTGAAGGGTCAGTCTGCTGATCCACTGCCCTATGTATCAACGCTCCAAACTTACATAAAAACACCCGATTTTGTACAGCCGCAAAAAGGAGAGATTCCGGTTCGATTAATTTATAATAGAAAAGGGGGCGTCTGTCCGAGGCCCCCTTGGTTAAGAAGTACAGCTCTGTTCTGTTAGTCGTTGATAGTCAGCGCAATGCCTATTTCGAACGGGTAGAGTTCGGGTCCTTTTCCCTTTTCGAACATCGGTGAAAGGTAGCAGGTGCCGTACACCTGGACCATCTCATATCCCGCCCTGGCGGTAACTCCGTACCTCAGTACGTTGAGGCTGAAGTCGTCGTGATTCTTGTCCTTCTGCTTCCCGTCATTGTAATAGACAACCTTTGTATGGGAGCCAAGCTTCACAGCACCGATGACGCCGGCACCCAGGTTGATGGTGCTACCGTGTGATACCGGTATCTGCACTTCAAGCATTACAGGCAGGACTCCGTAAACCGTTGCCAGCTTGCTCTTTTCATACCTGACCGGCTCTGCCGGGAAGTACGGGGTGACAATTCCTTCTCCGTCAACAGCAATCGAGTTGTTGCCGTCAAAGCGGTAGTTGTTAAAATTAATGCCGAGTGCTGTGACCAGTCCGAAATGGCGGGTAAAACCCAGGCTGACAGAGGGAGATACGATATTGAAACTGGTTGATTTTGCCGTGTTAAGGTCAAGGTAGCCCTCCATGGGCACGTCATTGTTCAGCCAGGTCCCGGAGGAGTAATTGTTGTAACCGATCTCGATTCCGCCGAGATGACCGTCAAAACTCTTTCCCGGCCTTCCGGGATCACTCTCCTCACCGAAGTCTTCATCCTCAAAGTCAATTTCGGTATTTTCACCATCCTCAAAAATTCTTACACCCTTTTTGCCGATCCTGATGACGGTTTCGTCGCCTGTGTCCTCGACAGTAACAATCTCGCCGATCTTTACTGTTGATGTGTCATCATCTCCCTCGCTGACAACCACTGCGATTTCTTCAGTTTCTTCCTTTATTACGGCCAGGGTATCATCTGCGGCAGCAACAACGGTGTCCGGAGCGGCGATATTTTCTGTCTGCTGCTCAAGCTGTTCGAGCTCCTTCAGTTTTTGTTCCTTCTCCTGTGCCAGGACCGGGAAGAGCATTGAAATGATAAGTACTGTTGAGATTAATATTCTTTTCATGGCTTTAAATTGTTTGTTGTTTAATGCCGGGACGAACAGAGATACCGAAAAGTTACAATCAGGGAGTGTTTTTGTTCAGGGGTTTCGTGAATGAGAGCAGTGAAGAGCTGAAGGTGACAGCCACCGGCTCACCGCTTTTATTACTGACCTGTTCAAGTTCCATATTCCATCCGAGGATGTTATTGATGCCGGTTATGCAGCCGTTTGCTATCATGTAGCCGTTAACCTCTTTTTCTTTTCCGGTCACGGCGCCGGCCAGGAAGGACATGCTTCGGAACATCCAGTTTTTCTCTTCCTGCAGTGTCCGGGCCGGCTGAATATCCCTGATGCTGATTGGGGTCATGACAGGGTTCACGGCCGGAGCTACGGACGAGGCTGAAACATGGCTGTAGGTAAGCGCAAGAGGCTTAACCCTGATAACCTCTGATGCCTCTGCAGCCTCTTCCCTGGCTTCTGCGACCGGTGTTTGTTCCACCGGTACGGGTTGGACCGGGGTTACGGTAATCCTTTTGACTGCAATTATCGGGGCTGATGCCGGAATCTCTGCCACTGTCATTGCATTCCCTGTAACGGTTCTCCCGGCGTTTATGGTCTTCAGCTTTGCTCCTGCAGGGCCGTAGATAATAATTACAACCATGGCTGCCACTGCCAGAAGAGCAGGAATCGCGGAACGGCGGAATGCTGTCAGCGCCGGAGACAGCCTGAATGCCGACCTCATTCCGGGCCAGCTCTCATTGTCCGGTACAAGCCTGATGTTCCGGAAGCTCCCGGCGCGGTCTCTTCTGCCGGGACTGGCTGTCATAACAGATTCCAGTTCTGCCAGGGCCTCACCTGTGAGGGCCCCTTCGGCCCATGCTGCAGCCAGCATGTCGAACTGGTCATCGGTTAATTCCTCCGGCCTGCGGTAAAGCCTGCGGTCCGACGGCATTCTGTCATCAGGCGGCGTCAGTCGCGGGAAATCCATGTCTTCCGTTATTGCCATACTGATGTCTTTACAAGATAGTTCCTGAGAGCCACACGTCCCCTGAAAATATAGGTCTTGACCTGTGCCTCAGATAATCCGGTTATTTCACCAATTTCCCTATAATTGTATCCTTCATAGTCTCGGAGCAGGATTACCGACCGCTGAACTGCCGGCAGTCTTTCCAGGGCCCTGTGAAGCACCTCGTTCAGATCGCTGCCATTCTCTTCAGCATAAAGAGTGCTGTCATCATAATATTCAATACCCACAAGCCTTGAGTCTTTCCTTATAACGTCAATCATCCTGTTATAGGCTGTTGAGAAGAGCCAGGCCTTCACTGCACCGTACTTGATCTCAGTGACGCAGCGCCACAGCTTCTCGTACGTATCCTGCACGATATCGTCAGCCCTGTGGCTGTCCTTTATGCTGCGCAGGATGAACCGGTAGATGTGGTCTCCAAACTCCCTGACGGCGTTATTGTACTCTTTTACGGTCATTCAGGTCAATGCACTGACACCCTAAAGACGGTCAGAATACCCCGAATGTTACAGGTACCCGTAAAAAACTTGGCAGCGCCGGATCTCAGACCCGGCGCTGCATCATTTCAAGGCAGATATGTACCTTTAATCCTGTTATTTGGATTGGTATACCCTGACCCAATCAACCTCCATGGAGGAGATACCGCCGATTGGCTTGTCAACACCTCCGGCCAGGTTTATAAACATGGGTTCCTGGGGCACACCGGTAGTCTGGCGCATCACCTCAACACCGTTGATCTTCCATACCATTGCGTTTGGAGTCCAGTCAAGGGTGTAGATGTAGAAATCTGAAAGATATCTTGATCCGATGCTTTTCCTGTAATGGCTGCCCGGCGAGGTGAAGAGGTCAAACCAGACCTTGCCGCCACCCGATCTGCAGATGTCAACATGCGGGGTGATACGGTCACCAACCAGCCAGAATGCGTTCCGGACATTCGGATCAGTGAGTCTGATCTTGGCGGTGAAGGTGCCGTATTTCTGCCTGAACGAGGCGCCGGTGTTGACAATCCCGGATGTGAAATTGAATTCTTTTGTGTAAAAGCCCTTTGCCGGGTCCCATGCCTTGCCGTTTGTCTTCTGCGGTTTTGTGATGATCCGAAGGACGCTGTGGCGTACCTCGAAATTGTCAGATGGCGTATAACAGTGAAGATCGGTTGATATACTGTAGCTGTCATGCAACAGTTTGTCTCCCGGATAATACCTGTTGATCCACTTGCTGCTGTCAGTCGCAGTACCGTCGAACTCATCACTGAAGGTTATTTCCCTGCTCTTAAGCAGATCAAACTTGTTCGAATCCTTAATGCTGAAGTACCATTTGATGTCAGAGGAATTCTTCAGTGCTTCGTACTCCTTCATCTCCCTGAACATCTCGCTCTTTTCGAACCGCCGTTTGTCAAGAAGATACTCCTTCCTTTCATGGAATTCCTTCGTCTTCAGATACTCCTGAAGCTCAAAATATCTCTTTAGCCTGGCTGAATCGTTGACCTGGACCCAGTTGTGATATTCCTTCGAGTCACGAAATTTGTAGTAGCTGACAACATCCGATGCCCCTTTCCTGGTTTTGAGCTCCTGCAATTTCTGGTATTCGGGAGTGTCTTTGAATGTGACCGGCTTCATTTTCTTCTTCAGCAGGAAAGCCGAAGAGGTTACAAAGGCCTGCAATTCGGAGTACCTTTTCACCTTTTCAGGATTAAGGTTCTTCTTCACCTCCCTGTCACCCTTCAATTTTTTGAATTCCAGCCATTTGCCATACTCCTCGGTATCCTTGAAGGTAACAGGCTTCATCTTCTCTTTCTGTTTGAATTCGGGAGACTGCACAAAGAGCTGAAGGTCTTCGATATCCTTAATCTTCGTTGAACCGTCGAGCGACTGGAAATTTTTCAGTAGGGAGCTCCCTTCAGTTTTGAAAAATGAAACAATGTCTTTTGCCTTCTGCAAGCCCAGGAATTCTGCCTCCCGTGCATGCTCCTCAGAGCCTTTGTATGAAAGTGATTCTATCTCCTTTCTCTTTTGTTTGAACGCGGCTGAGTTTACGCTTTCATGAAGACGGGTGTATTTTGCCAGGGCTTCAGAGCCGGCAAAGGAGATCATCTTTTCATACTCGGTGATCAGAGCCTTCTCTTCCTGTTCGATCTTGGAAGTTGAGGGGATCATCCCCAGCATCAGCTTTAAGGTTGACATTGCAGGTTACTTTTTGGTATGGTACGGTTAAAGTTAAAAATCTTTCAAACAATATAAACGGTATCGGCCAATTATTTGTTAATTAGGCAATAACAAACAAAATGGACCGGTTTTCAGCAATTAGTTTACTATCAACAGAATAAAAACGGATGAAAAAGCTCATTATTGTTACAATCATTATAATGCTGGCTTCCTGTGCCACAGTGAGGCGAACAACAGCTCCTGTGGAGGACCGTACCGCTCCGTCAGCTACGAACCTTCCCCTCCCGGATTCAATGGATGATCAGGACCACCTGATACTGGCAACCCTCTGGTTCCAGAAATCTGCTGAGATGCGGGCGCTTTTCTACCAGTGCTTCCGCAATGCGGAGATCGCACTGAAGGAGAACCTTGAGTTGTCAGGCCTCAATTTTCCCAAGGCAGACACTCACGACCCGGATGAGATCATACAGGAAGACAATCAAAAACCTGCTGCGGTGGTCATTGACATTGATGAGACCCTTCTAGACAACTCACCATACCAGGGATGGCAGGTTTTGCATAAGAAGGCATTCAACAATGACGACTGGTTCCGCTGGGTGGAACTGGCCCGCGCCAGGCCCCTGCCGGGTGCGGTGGAGTTTACCCGTTATGCAGATTCACTGGGTGTCGAGGTGTTTTATGTCTCCAACAGGATGGTGAAGGAGTTGGAGCCGACCATCAAGAACATGGCAGAGTGGGGATTTGCCGATGCTGACAGCACACACATGCTCCTTAAGGAAACAACCTCTTCAAAAGCGGAGAGACGGGCGCTGATTGAAAAGGATTATGAAATCCTCCTTCTGGTCGGAGACAACCTTGCTGATCTCAGCAGCATTTATGAAAAGCGGGGCCCTGACTACGGCTTTGCGGATGTTGACGCAGACCACCGGCTCTTCGGTACGAAATACATTGTACTTCCCAATCCCATGTACGGTGAATGGCTCAATGACCTGCTCAGAGCTGCCCCGGGCATCACAGAGCAGGAGAAGCTTATTAAACTTCTGGAGACCTTCTGAATTAAAACGCGCCCGGCCCCCCGGGCACTGTAATAGGCAGATCATAAAGGACTTACAGTCTGGAGGTTTCAGCAGTATTGAATCTGACGAAGTCAAATAATCACACTGACTATAAAACTAGACGAAAAAACACATAAAAATTTGTGCGTCTATAAATATAGTCATATATTTGTGGTGAAGGATTGATTGAAATGAAATGTCCGGCAACGGGCATGGGTCTTATATTTTAATAAACGGATTATGCAACTGACAAAGGCTGAAGAACAGATAATGCAGATTTTATGGGATCTGGAAGAGGGAGTGGTAAAGGATATAAGGGACAGGTTTGACGATCCGAAGCCGGCACGAAACACAATCTCCACGGTGCTGAAAGTGCTCGAAAAGAAGGGTTATGTTGATCACCGGGCATATGCAAACGTGTTTCTCTATTATCCCCTGGTCTCGAAGCGTGAGTACTCAAAACACCAGCTGTTCGGACTACTCGAGGGGTATTTCAACAATTCATTCCCTGCAATGACTTCGTTCTTTGCAAGGGAGAAGAACCTCTCGGTGAAGGACCTTGACAGAATACTCGAAGAGGCCCGGGAAGAGCTCGATGATGACCAACCGGAATAAAATATGGAACATGCTGCACTCTACCTGTTGAAATCAGCCGTCTGGCTGGCTGGATTTACGCTCCTGTACCTCCTCTTTCTCGGGAAGGAGAGGTTCTTCATCCTCAAGAGAATATACCTGCTGACAGGGGTGATTCTCTCGTTGTTTCTTCCGCTGATAACAATAAATTACAGGGTTGAGCTTCCTGCCCCGATAATGCAGGATACGCAGGGGGTGACATCGGTTCTGCCTTCACCGGCGGCCACAGCGGCGGGGATTACAGAAAATGCAGATCCGTTGAAATGGTTCATGTTATTCTATGCCGCAGGAATACTTTTCCTTCTGGGCCGGACACTTCTGCATCTGGTCCCGGTTTACCGCACCATAAGAAGAGAAACGGTTAGCAGGGAGGGAGAAGCATTGCTTGTAATAACAGAAAAATATACCTCTGCTTTCTCATTTTTCAATTATGTCTTTATCAATCCTTCGCTGAGCGGGCGTGAGGTCAGGGAGATACTTAACCATGAGATGGTGCACCTCAGACAGAAACACTGGTTTGATCTCCTGATTATTGAGGTAATGAGCCTGGTACAATGGATGAATCCCTTTGCATGGATCTGTTCGGCACTGGTCAGGCAGAACCATGAGCATCTTGCCGACGAGGATGCGCTGCAGCGCACTTCTGACCCGGCAGGTTACAGGGCGGCTCTTCTCAACCAGGTCTTCAGCGCCAGGCTGATAAGCCTCTCCAATTCGTTCAACTTTTCATTTAACACAAACAGGTTTGAAATGATGAAAAAGAAAAACTATTCTCCATACAGGAAGCTTAAACTGCTTCTTGTTCTGCCGGTTGCGGCAGTTATCCTCTTTGCATTCGCATCCCCCAGGTATGTATATGCAGATCCGGCCACACCGGCCGAAATTACAATCATCAAGCCGGAAGCAATTACCCAGGTTCTTGTCAGGGGAGTTGTTTACAGGGAGGACGGGACTCCATTTCCAGGTGTGAGTGTGAACGTGTCAGGAACCACAATCATGACAATCAGCGGTCCTGATGGCAGGTTTGAATTCAGAAGCATACCTGAAAATATTATCCTCCTTTTTACACATAAAGGCTATAAGTATTTGCCTCTTAAGCCTGAGTTTGACAAAGAGATGTCAGTCAGAATGGTTCCTGATCCGGATTATGTTGACCCGGCCACAATAAAGCCTGATCCCGTAAGGAAGCTGCCTGTCGTGGTGGTTGACGGCGTGATCACAGAAGAAAATGAGCGTGCAGTTATGCAAAGGATGAAAGATGACCTGGGAGCGTACAATGCGCTGAAACCTCAGGATGCAGTAAAAAAATACGGAGACAGGGCTGCTGCAGGGGCAGTTGAATTCTGGTCAGTAAAAAAAGCCAGGGAAATGGGAATGAAGGTGCCGCTGCGCAGAAAATCTGAAAATGACTTCCCGACTTTTGATGGTAATTCATACCTGGCATTCAATGACTGGGTGGTCAGCCGGACCGCCTATCCCGGGGAGGCGGTGAGGGAGAACATTTCAGGATGGGCACGTGTAAGTTATACGATTGATGTTGATGGCAGTATTAAAGATATAAAACCCAATGCCTCAACCAATGTAATTCTTGGTAAAGCCGTTGCAGATGTTATCAGAACCTCGCCTAAATGGACCCCGCCGCAGAACCCGGAGATGAATGAGCCCTTCACCGCAGAGGTCGTGGCAAAATTTGCACTGCCTGACAAAGTAAAGGTGGCAGAGACTTTTGTTGTGGTTGAAGAGATGCCGGAATTCCCTGGCGGTGACCAGGCCCTGTTCAAATATCTTTACGAAAACCTGAAATACCCTGATGAAGCAAAGGCCCAGGGTATCCAGGGAAAGGTTATACTCCGTTTTGTGGTCACGGCTGAAGGTAAAGTCGCAGATGTAACCATTGTCAGAAGCGTCCACCCCCTGCTTGATGAGGAGGCCGTAAGAGTGATTAGCGGCGCTCCCGACTGGATTCCCGGAAAACAGAGAGGCAGACCTGTTGATGTATATTATTCCGTACCGATTAGTTTTTCTGTAAAGGATAATACAGAGATTACAAAATAATTTGACAAGTCTGCAATAAATGGATCCGGGGGGGAAATCTCTCCCGGATTCTTTTTTATCAGTCAGGGATGGACCGGATGCCATCAGCCTGCAATACTGTAACTTCACGGGATCCTTACGGCTTTCAGGGCTGACTTTGAGGGGTATGGAAACCAGGAAGATTTACAGCACTTTATATATATCAAAAACCGGGCTTCCACAGGTTCAATATTGAATCCACAAAATGATTTTCAAAAAAAAATTTGCAAATCATAAAATTCTGTTTTATCTTTGACCGACCGTTCAATCAAAAACGGTTTTTTAAAGAGGGTTTTATTGAATGAACGTTTAATCAAAAAACATGTCACCAAGATCATCTGCACAGTTCGAGGAGATGAGGGAGGAGAAAAAGACCCTCATAATGAATACAGCGCTGGAACACTTCTCTGACTACGGGTTCCATGCCACCACAATCAGCCATATAGCCAAACATGCCGGTATCTCCAAGGGGCTCATGTACAATTATTACAGAAGCAAGGAAGAACTCCTGGCTGCAATCATCAACAGGTCGCTTGAAGAAGTTTACCAGAGCTTCAACCCTGACCGTGACAATAACCTGACCCCTGACGAATTCGAGAATTTCATAAGAAGAATCTTTGCCATCTTCCGTGAAAAGAGGCAATTCTGGAAACTGATATTCCGTGTGATGCTTCAAAGGGGGGTGTATGAACACCTGTCAGACGATCCGGACGCAACATTCACCGTGGGAGGTATCCCGCTTATGGAATATTCAGCCTATATGGGGAAACTGTTTTCAGATTATTTCATGAGGAAAAAGGAGACAGAAAGGCCTGATTATGATCCGGTAACCGAAATGCTAATGTTCTCAAACACACTGAAGGGTTTTGCATTAACTTATATTTTTGCCCCGGAACAGTATCCGGATGTATACTTTGAAAAGATTATTGAAACGTTAATCAGGAAATACCGATGAAAGGACTATTCAGACTGACTTCAGCTTCGGCATTTGTTCTCCTTATGCTTCCGGGGGTATCCCTTCCGGCTGCATCTCAGCAGCTTACGGCAAAGGAGATTGTAAAAAAGGCTGACGAAAAATTCAACGGAGAGAAATCCGGCTACAGCGTTATGAGCATGACTATTGTGCGTCCCACATGGCAGAGAACGGTGGAGTTCAAATCGTGGTCGCTCGGTGATGATTATGCCCTGACACTTATCACCGCTCCGGCAAGGGAGAAGGGGCAGACTTTCCTCAAACGGGGCACTGAAATGTGGAGCTGGAACCCGGCTATAAACAGGCTGATCAAACTCCCTCCGTCAATGATGTCGCAGGGCTGGATGGGATCAGACTATACCAACGATGATATTCTAAGGGAATCATCGGTTGTAAATGATTATGATCATTCCCTTGAAGGAGAAGAGGTTATTGATGGCAGGCTTTGCTACAGGATCAGGCTGACGGCCAGAGAGGATGCAGGGGTTCTCTGGAGCCACCAGATGTGGTGGGTTGACAAAAGGGACTTCATCGTTCTGAAGGCTGAACTTTATGATGAGGACGGTTACCTGGTCAGGACAGAACGCGGAATGGATCTTAAGACAATGGACGGCAGGCTGATCCCGACCACAATCGAACTGGTGCCGGCAGAGCAGGCGGGTCACAAAACCGTATTGAAAATCAACGAGATAAAGTTCAACATCACTGTTGAGGAGAGCTTCTTCTCACAGCAGAATATGAAAACCATAAGATAGTGCCCGGTTAATTAAAGAATTACTGTCATGAAAGACCGTCAGCTTGCCTGGAGAAATCTGTGGCGAAACAGAAAGAGAACCCTCATCACTGCCGCATCAGTATTTTTTGCAATCTTTTTTGCGCTGGTAATGAGATCATTCCAGCTGGGCACCTATGACAAGATGTACAATGACGTCATCCGGTCATACTCCGGTTACCTTCAGCTTCAGCATCCCTCATACCTTGATGAACCCAACCTTGACAATGTGTTCACTGTGGACCCGGAACTGGTCAGCAGACTGGAGCAGGATCCTAACGTAGAGGCCGTTGTGCCCCGCATTGAATCGTTTGCACTGGCTGCGGCCGGAAACCGCACACAGGGCGTGATGGTGATAGGGGTTGAACCCGAACGCGAGAGCAAGGCTCTGAACATAAGAAACAGGATAGTGCGTTACAAGCTTACAACCGGTGCTATTGAGGCGCTTAAAGGTGAAGATCTGCCCGGCAGGCTGGAAAAAAATATTGAGTTGTTTACAGGTGAAGCGTTCACCGAGCCGAAAGACCTCATTTCAGTTCTCGGAATAAGTAAAAAGGACAGTGCTGTATTGCTCCCGCTGCTGCGAAATCATACATCTTTTCCCGGCAGTTATCTGTCTGCCGGGGAGTCTGGCTCTGTCATTATCGGCAACGGTCTTTCAGACTACCTGGAAGCGGTTCCGGGAGACACCATCGTCCTTATCGGGCAGGGTTACCATGGTACTTCAGCAGCAGGACTCTATGTGGTAAAAGGGGTGGTAAGCATGCCCAATCCGGAAATTGACAACAGGTTCGTATGCCTGACCCTCGATGATGCACGCTGGCTGTACGGGGCACCGGATATGGCCACCTCAGCCATCATAGGAATAAAGGATGGTGGTGATAAGGAACTTGCAGCCACACAGCAAAGACTGGGTGCCATTGCCGGGGAAGACCTCGCCGTCCGTAACTGGAAAGAGATGAACGCCCTGCTCCTCAACCAGATGGAGGCTGACAACCGCAGCGGTGCTATTATGATCGGGATACTCTACCTCGTCATTGCGTTTGGTGTTTTTGGAACTGTGCTTATGATGATGGCCGAACGGAGAAGGGAATTCGGAATGCTTGTCTCCATCGGGATGCGCAAAGGCAGGCTCGCAGCCATTGTGGGTCTGGAAATGCTGCTGATGGGGATCATCGGGATGATTGCCGGCGTCATCGCCTCTTTGCCCATAGTATTTCTCGGTCATGCAAGGCCGCTGAGGTTCACCGGTGAAATGGCACGCATGTATGAAGATTATGGCTTTGATCCGGTCATGCCAATGCTTCTGCCTGACACCTTCTACCTGTGGCAGATGGCAGTAGTTCTCCTCATCCTTGCTGTGGCCATAGCCTTCAGCATCAGGAAAATCTTTAAAATGAATGTAATCAACGCTCTCAGAGCCTAAATGCAAAAAGTATGATCACATCAATAGCCTGGAAGAACGTCTGGAGGAACAGGACGAGGAGCCTGACAGTCATTACCGCGGTGATGGTGGGCGTATTTGCAAGTGTTTTTGCACTGGCTGCAATCAATAGCTCCATTGTTCAGAGGATTGATTCAGCAGTTAACGAAGAGCTCTCTCACATACAGGTTAATACGAAGGAATTTCGCAGCAGCAGTGACATACAAAACACAATTGCTGACCCGGAAGGAGTTGCTGGAACACTTCGTAATACTCCCGGGGTGACAGATGTCACCGGAAGAATTATCGTCAGAGGTATTGCCTCAGCGCCATCCGGCAGTTCCGGAGTCGAAATTACCGGCATAGACATTGAAAAGGAGAAACAGATGTTCACCCTCTCCGGGAAACTGATTCCCGGAACCGGAAACTATTTTGGTGCAGATACGAAGCTGAACAGTGCCTTCATTGGCGAAAAACTGGCACGGGAGCTGCAGATCATCAGGTATATCCTTACAGCAGAATCATTTAAAGCCCTCGGGGACAACGGGGTGCCATCAGCAGTCACTGACAAGCTGAAACCTCTGGAAGGCCGGCGGTTCACCACCGAAAAGAAGCTGACGGAGGCCTATAACAGCCTGCTTACACCCAGGGAAATAAAGAAGTACGGCCTCTCAATACGTGAGGCTGCCTGGTCATACCGCGAAGGCTCCAGGGTTATCCTCTCCTTCCTGGATGTCAACGGCAACCAGACCGGTGGTGCATTCCGGATCAGCGGAATCTACCGCACAAACAATGACCTTTTCGAATCAATGTCGGTCTTTGTCCCTGATAAGGAACTACGGAGGCTTACAGGCCTGGAAGAGGGTGTCTATCACCGTTTCATTGCCAGGCTTGAGGACAATGATCTTACTGACATGGTTACGCCGGTACTGAGAGAGGCGCTTCCCGGCCTGGAGGTAATGAACTGGAAGGAGATACAGGTTGACCTTGCCATGATAGCCGATTACATAAACCAGATCTATGCAGTATTTATGGCCCTGATACTGGCGGCTCTTTCATTCGGGATCGTCAACACAATGCTTATGGCGGTTCTTGAGCGTACCCGCGAGCTGGGAATGCTCTCGGCAGTGGGAATGAACCGGAGAAGGATTTTCCTGATGATAATGCTTGAGTCAATTTTCCTTTCCATGGTGGGAGGATTTGCCGGCATGGCGGTCAGCGGTGTTGCAATTGCCATAACCAATCATTCAGGGATTAACCTTGTCAAATACTCGGAAGGCATGGAGGCATTCGGTTATACAGCACACCTTTACCCGACAATCGGGGCCGATTTCTTCATTATCCTTACGGTTCTGATAGTGATCACGGGTATACTGTCATCTGTTTACCCTGCCCGCAAGGCTTTACAGCTCAATCCGGTGGAAGCATTAAGAGGTGAATAACGAAAAAACATCATAACCATGAAAGTAGTCGAGATCAACGAGGTAGAAAAAACCTACCATGATACGGAGGTGGAGGTCAGGGCTGTCAACGGAGTGACCCTGAGTTTTGAGAAGGGTGATTTTGCAGTCATTGTCGGTCCGTCAGGTTCAGGCAAGACCACCCTTTTGAATCTTATTGGCGGGCTTGACCAGCCCACTGCCGGTGAGATAATTGTGGCAGGGCACAGGCTTTCAGAGCTTAAGCCCTCGGAGCTTATTGATTTCAGGATGGAACATGTCGGGTTTGTCTTCCAGTCGTACAACCTGATACCAGTCCTTACTGCAGCTGAAAATGTCGGGTTCATCATGAGCCTTCAGAAGTGGCCGAAGGAGAAGCGTATGGCGCGGACTGGTGAGCTTCTGGAGGCGGTGGGACTCGCTGACAGGCACAACAGCAGGCCCTCCCAGCTCTCAGGCGGTCAGCAGCAGAGGGTAGCCGTGGCCCGCGCCCTCGCACCAAGGCCCGAGTTCATCCTCGCCGACGAACCAACAGCCAATCTTGATTCAAAATCAGCAGAGACCCTGCTTGACATAATGGAGAAACTCAATCGCGAGGAGGAGATGACCTTTATCTTCTCAACACATGACGTGCGCGTTATGAAAAGGGCACGCAGGGTCATCACCCTGGAGGACGGAAAGGTGGTGTCGGATGAGAGGACAAACCACACGGTATGAGTCACATCTCACTGAAGTTCATGGTATGAAACGCATATTGCTGACAATGGTTTTACTGGCGTCTGTAGCGGCTGCAGGATATTCACAGGAGACTGTCACGGAGGATTCCGGGACCGGTTCCGGTAAAAGCAGCTGGCTCACCGCGGGAGGGTACGCTTCGTGGCTTCACACGGCCATGTTTGATAAACCCTCAGAGGAGTGGATCAACACGGGGATGCTGCACAACCGGCTCAACTTCAAGGCCTATGCCGGCAATAAGGTAACTTTCGCCCTTGAACTGCGCAACCGGTTTGTGACAGGAGACATGAATGACCTGGATCCGGGATATGTGAGCAGCCTCTCGGCCGATGAAGGCTGGGCTGATCTCTCATGGAATATCTCCGCGGGCAGCTCCTACGTTCTTAACACAATGATTGACAGGGCTTATATTGATTTCACCGCGGGGCAGCTGCAGGTAAGGGCAGGACGGCAGCGCATAAACTGGAGCCAGGCTCTCATATGGAATCCCAATGATCTGTTCAACACCTATTCATTTTTTGATTTCGACTATATTGAAAGACCGGGAAGTGATGCTCTGCGGATAGTATACTCCACTGGTCCATCATCTGCAGTTGAGGCTGCGGTGAAGATTGACGGAAACAGCCGGGTCACCGCTGCAGCACTCGGGCGGTTCAGTCTCCTGAATACTGACCTGCAGCTTCTTGCCGGGGTGACTGATGATGAGTATTTCACTGCCGGTACCGGGTGGTCAGGCGCTATCGGCCCGGTATCTGTCAGGGGAGAGGCAACGCTTTTCTCTCCTTTTAAATCTGCTGATGCGGAGAAAAGCAACTTCATTGCCACGGTGGGCATAGACAAAGCCTTCTCTGACAAGGTTACGGCGCTGGCGCAGTTGATGTACTCAACACATCCCCTCGACCTGGGTGGTTTCACGGAGCTGTACAGCGGAGGTCTGACCGCCAGGCAGCTTGCCTTTTCAAAATTCAGCGCTGCAGTGCAGCTTATATATTCCCCCCAACCTCTTGTAAACATCTCGCTTTCAGCAATATGGTATCCCGACCTTGACGGTTTTTATGCCGGTCCTTCTGCTGACTTCTCACTGGCAGAAAATGTTGATTTCTCAATACTCTGGCAGCACTTCAGCAGCACTTTTGGTGAGGAGAGGACCCGTATCAACCTCGCTTTCATCCGGATCAGGTTTAGTTTCTGAAATTTTCATACTTTTACGGGCAAAACCGAGAGTATGTCACTTGTCCATGAGCTTGAGAAATCCGGTAACTGGCTGTTCAGAAGAAGGAGCTGGCTGCCGGCGACAATACTGGTTCCAATTGCGGTATATCTTTTCATAGCCAACCGCAGCGTAATCTACTTCAACTATACCTGGGAGGTACTGTGCATTCTCATATCTGTTGCCGGGGAGTTGCTGCGTGCCTACACGGTGGGCTATGTGCCCAAGAACACCTCGGGGCGCAACGTACTTGATCAGCTTGGTGACAGTCTGAACACATCCGGAATCTATTCAGTCATGCGTCATCCCCTCTATGCAGGCAATTTTCTGATGTGGCTGGGACCGGTGCTTTTCCTCAGGTCGGTATGGTGGGTGCTGGTTTTTATCCTGGCCTACTGGCTTTATTATGAGCGGATCATCTTTGCAGAGGAGCAATACCTTCGCCGTAAGTTCGGTGAAGCATATGATACCTGGGCTTTCAGGGTAAAGGCTGTGATTCCTTCATTCAGGCATTACAAAAAGCCGGAGCTCCCATTCTCATTAAGGAATGTTCTTAAGCGTGAATATCACAGCATCACAAACCTTTTCCTCGTATTTGCATTCCTTGACCTGTGCAGGAATCTTGCCATAACCGGAAGGATTTACCTTGAGCCTCTGTATATCACCATGCTGATTGCGGCCCTGATCTTCTGGGCTATCATCAGGTACCTGGTAAAGAGAACGAAGTTCCTTTACGTGGAAGGCAGATGACCTCCCGGCGTTGTGTTCACAGAGATTATTACCTGTCCCTTGCTCCCAGGAACAGCATTATATAATATACCAGTGTGGCGAGTGAGCCAAGGGCTGCGATTACATACGTATAAGCGGCCCATTTGAGTGCATCCTCAGCCTTGTCATGCGTTCCTGAGTAGGTTATGCCTGCATTTGAAAGCCATGCCAGTGCCCTCTTTGATGCGTTGATCTCAACCGGGAGGGTGATAAAGCTGAAAAGTGTGGTTATGGCAAATAGCACTATTCCTATAAGCAGAATCTCGGGCCTGGAGTTGAGCAGAACAAGTCCTGCGATAAGCACCCATTGTATCCAGTTGGATGCGAAGCTGACCACCGGGGCAAGCTTTGATCTCATCCCCAGCCATGCATAAGACTGTGCATGCTGAAGGGCGTGACCTGTTTCATGTGCCGCCACTGCGGCAGCTGCCACGCTGGTTCCCGAATACACCTCACGGCTGAGGTTGATGGTCTTTTTGAGCGGATTATAATGATCTGTCAGCTCACCCGCAACGCTGTGAACGGTAACGTCTGTAACGCCGCTCTCACGAAGCATCTTTTCCGCTACATCACGACCCGTCATGCCTGATGCGATGGGTACCTTCGAATAGGCTCTGAATTTTGATTTGAGCCTGGCGCTGACAACCCAGCTCAATACCATGAAAACTATGAATATTATCCAGTATGTACCGTTGTGCAAAAACATTGTTTCCATCAGTAAAAAATAGTTTAAGTTTCTTCATTCTTCAACAAAACGCCTGCCATCCCTGATAAGTTCTGAAAAGAGGCCATTTTGTCATGCCGAATCAGCTTATCTTTGGAGGCAATGATGAAGAGTGCGGCAAAGATATTATCTTTTTTGTTCCTCCTGCCGGTATGGTTTTACAGGTGGTTTATTTCGCCCTGGACACCTGCATCATGCCGTCATGTCCCAACCTGTTCGCAGTATGCCATTGATGCACTGAGATTGCACGGGCCATTTACAGGGATAATTCTTGCAACAGGCAGGATACTTCGCTGCAGACCTGGAGGGACTCACGGCTATGATCCGGTTCCAAAGTTCATCTTCAGGAGATACCCGGATGGAGGATCGCCCCTGCGAAGAGCCCCCAGGTGCAGCAGGCTGAAGGATCACGACTAGAAGGAGAGTCTCTCCCTGAGCATCTTGTAACCGGCACGGCTTACCGGGATCTTCTCACCTGATCTGAGGATAGCCACATAGTTATCTTTGCTGTAGGGCTCCAGGCGGGAGATCTGTTCCACGTTGACAATGAATGACCTGTGCACTCTCATGAAAAGGCCGGGAGGCAGGTGGTCCTCGTAGTACTTCATGGTCTTGGGCTTGAGTGCCTTCCCCTCGTTGTAATAGATCATCACATAATCATCCTCGGCCGCCAGGTAATAGACATTGTTGAGAGGAATGATCTTTATTCCTGCCCCCTTTCTGAAGACTATCCTGGTGAGGAAACCCTCAGCTTCAGAGGCTGAGGCAACCAGTTTATCAATTTTCTCATCCTCAGGCGTCTCTTTCTCCAGCCGGCCCAGCGCCTTGGCAAGGGCATCATCAAACCTCTCCTTTGAAAAAGGCTTGAGGAGGTAGTCTACGGCATTCAGCTCAAAGGCTCTGATGGCGTACTGGTCAAAAGCGGTAGCGAATATCACCTCCGGCTTTTCGTCTATTACCTCCAACAGCTCGAAGCCTGTCAGCTTGGGCATCTGTATATCAAGGAAGATCAGGTCAGGTTTCTTTTCCTTTATCTCCCTGGCCCCGCAAAAGCCGTCTCCGCATTCACCTACTATCTCTACCTCGGGATGGTCGGTGAGCATAAATTTGATCAGCTCCCTTGCCGGAGCCTCGTCTTCAATGATCAGGGCTCTGATTTTTTTCATCTTCTTGTTATACTTTTTATCATGATTTCCGGAAAGGAAACCTTACAATCACCGTGAAGCTGTCATCCTGGTGATTAACTGTAAGGTCAGCCTTGTCACCGAAGAAGAGCTCAAGCCTGCTGCTGACATTCTTAAGGCCTATACCTGCCCCCTTCCTGGTTACAACAGAGTCAGTGTCAACGTTGTTTGTAACCGTTATTAGCACCATATCATTTACCTTCCTTGCGGTTGTCTTGATTGTAACCTCCTCGGTCGACTCATAAACACCGTGTTTTATTGCGTTTTCATAGAGTGGCTGGAGGAGCATTCCCGGCATCAGTGCCGGCAGGCATTCCGGGCTGATATCCTCCGCAATGCTGAGCCTGTCACCGAACCTCACCTTTTCGATCTGCAGGTAAAGTCTGAGGCTCTCCATCTCATTCCTGAGGGTCACCGGTTGTTCATTCCTGGATGAGAGCGAATAACGCATGAAGTCAGAAAGCTTTACTATCATGTCACGGGCCTTCAGCGGATTTGTCACTGTGAGTGAGCTGACGGAATTGAGACTGTTGAAGAGGAAGTGCGGATTTATCTGTGACCGGAGCATCTTCAGTTCACCATCGCGCACCTGGGCTTCAAGCTGGGCCTGCCGTGCCACCTTTTCAGCCAGCCTTGATGCGCTCAGGAACAGGTAGTACACAAGTATCATCACGAAGAAGACCAGCACCCCGGCCGTAGACCTGAAAACCAGGACGGAATGCCAGAAGATGTCATAATCCACCTTCTCGGCAACGATCATCCTTACGATGAACTTTGTCCCGAAAAGCCATGCAAGAATCGTCAGTGAACCGGTGAGCAGAACGTTTACCACCGTTGTATAGATCTGGTTATCCTCCTTCAGGAGGAACCTTACCGGGAACCAGACAGCCAGTCCCAGCAGGCCGAAAATAACCATGGAAACAGCTCCGTCGGCAATTGCCACATCCACAGTGCATCCATAGCCAAAATGAATAAGCAATGACTGGCCTGCTGCCAGAATCAGCCAGGCCAGCCACCACACAAGGAGCCTCGTTCTGTTTTCCAGTAACGGATGCTTCATATATTATTTGTAACTCTTGATTTCTCCCCCTCCGAATATCACTGTACCCCTTATGGTGAGTGACCTTGTATTGTCCCTGATGACATCACCCCTCATCTTCCTGCTGTCAGAAAATCCCCCGAGGATGGGTGTGACCTCAATCACAACGTTCCAGCTTTCAGGGACAATGATTGTTGTTCCCCCGAAGATACAGGTAATTTCAACTACATTGTCTCCGGGTGCGAGTGATGAGCGGGTCAGGTCAACCTCTCCGCCTCCGAAGATGGCGGTGATCTTGCCGCCCCGGAAATTGTCGGTGATGAGTTGCCGTTCAGCTCCGCTGAAGATATTTACAATATCAATGTAGTCTGCTTTGTTGACAGTTGAAAAGTCGAGCTTCTTCACCAGTCGCTTCGAATTCACCAGGAGCACCACGCCGATCACGATGAAGAGCGCAGGCCAGAAGAAGTTGAATGACCTGAAGAAGTCTGTGAAGAGTTCCGGGATCAGGAAGAATCCTCCTACAGAGATCATTACTATGCCTGGAGTCTTGTTGTCTGATCCGGTGAGGGCAATGACGCCTATCACTATCAGCAGCATCTGCCAGCTGAAGATGATGTCATCAATGAAGTGGTCAAGGGGTTCCGGCAGCATAGTCGTTTTCTTGACAATGAGGATCAGTCCGGCGATGATCAGCAGCACCCCTATGATGAACCTGTTCGAGGTTTCCGGGTTTCTTGCCGGCTTTTTAAATTCGTTTTCCATTGGTACAGATTATTAGATGATACTATTATTTGCAACTTTTTTTAAGTGGTTTTAACATGAAAGCCACTCCGCAGAGTACCAGCACAGACGGCCAGTAGATCTTTTTGTAGGGTTCGGTGAGTTGTATGGCCATTTCCGGCATGAGAAACCAGAATCCTATTGCGAAGAGTATCACAGATGACACAAGTTCGAGGTTGATCAGTGACCACAGCCCGAAGAAGATGATCAGCATCTGCCATTTGAAATAGTCAGGAATATCTCCCAGCCCGAGAAGGTCAAGCTTTGCAACAATCATAATCAGTCCCAGGGATATCAGGAACTTTGCAATACCTGCGAACGGGTTACCGTGATTCTCTTTCATAGCGGTTGCATTGATTTACGCCCCAAAAATATTAATGTTAATGCAACCCGTAACACTCATTTCCGGCGGGGAGCGGATATACATCGGTGAACAGCGAATGAAACAGGGGGTGTTACTTTTTTGTTCATAATTTTTTTTATTGGAAGAGGATTTATAATTTTGCAGACCGAAAAAAAGGGAGATGCCCGGATTGTATTCCATACCGCTTGCGGGACTTAAGGAGACCAGATATACCTATGAATTCAAGATAGGGAACGACTTCTTCGGGTCATTTGAGATGTCTGAGATAAAGAGGGGAGAATTGCATGCGGTTGTGGTGCTTCAGAAATGTTCGGCTCATATAGAGCTTGACATAGTCATCAACGGGAAGGCCGAGGTGATGTGTGACAGATGTCTTGAGGCCTTTTACATGCCAGTCTCAACCGCCAACAGGCTTTTTATAAGGCAGGGGAGGGAGTGGGAAGAATCTGATCCGGACATGATTACAATGCCGCTGGATGAACATGAAATAGATCTGAGTCAGTTTTTCTATGAATACATCCACCTGGCGTTACCTATTAAGCGCATTCATCCTGATGATGCGGATGGCAACAGTACCTGCAATCCGGATATGATCAGGAAACTTGGTGATCTCCTGGTTCACGGTGAGGAAAAAACCGATCCGCGCTGGGATGATCTGAAAAAACTGACAGGGAATAATTAACTCAATTCATTACTGCGATGCCAAATCCAAAACACAGACACTCCAGCACCAGGAGAGACAAGAGGAGAACACACTACAAGGCTGTGGCTCCTACTACAGCTGCATGCACGAACTGCGGATCGGCCCATCTCTACCACAGGGTATGCCCCGAGTGCGGATACTACAGGGGGAAGCTTGCCGTTGAGAAGAAGACGACGGCCTGACCGGCTTCCGTTCAAAAAATCTGAACGATGAAGATAGGTCTTGATGCAATGGGAGGTGATTATGCTCCCAATGCTGTCGTCGAGGGAGCATTTGATGCACTCGGGCAGCTGCCGTCAGGGGACCGGATTGTGCTTATCGGTGACAATGACCGGATAAGGAAGAAGCTTGCATTGCTTGATGCAGATCCTTCTCTTTTTGAGATTTTGCCGACCTCGCAGGTGATTGAGATGTCAGACCATCCTGCCAAGGCGTTCTCGCAGAAGCGGGATTCATCTATCGCAGTGGGATTTGGAATGCTCAAGAGTGGCCTTATTGACGGATTTGCAAGCGCAGGGAATACCGGTGCAATGATGGTGGGAGCAAGTTATACCGTGAACGTCATACCAGGCGTGTACAGGCCGGCACTCGCAGCACTCATACCAAACGTCAACGGGAAATCATCAATCATACTTGATGTGGGAATCAATCCTGACAGCAAACCTGACGTATTACTCCAGTACGGGATGCTTGGAACTATTTACGCAAAGCATGTACTTGGCATAAAGGAGCCCACGGTAGGCCTCCTCAATATTGGAAAGGAGGAAGCCAAGGGATCTGCCGCAGTGAAAGCTGCACATGAACTTCTGAATGAAAACAATGAGGTTTCATTCAGAGGCAATATCGAAGGCCACCACCTCTTCACCGAGGAGATGACAGATGTAATAGTGTGCGACGGATTCGTGGGGAACGTGGTTCTTAAAATGGCTGAAAAATTTTATGTTATTGCAAGGTCGAAAGGCATCATTGACAACTTTTTTGACAGGCTCAATTTCGAAGTGGTGGGGGGTACGCCGGTTCTTGGCATAAATGAAAATGTAGTGGTCGGACACGGAATATCAAACCGTACGGCTATAATGAACATGGTACTCCAGACCCGCGATGTGGTGCATGCAGATCTTGCAGGAAAGATCAGGGAAGCATTCGGAGCATGACGAAAATAAGAGCAGCAATAACAGGCATCAATGCCTGGACACCGGAATACCGGCTGACCAACCAGGAACTCTCAGAAATGGTTGAGACCACCGATGAGTGGATCATGCAACGCGTCGGGATAAAGGAGAGAAGGATCCTGAAGGGAGAAGGAAAAGGTACATCTGACCTGGGTGAACCTGCTGTCAGGGGCCTGCTTGAAAAGACAGGTACTGATCCCGGGGAGATCGACCTCCTCATCTGCGCAACCATCACCCCTGACATGGCCTTCCCGGCAACAGCCAATATCATTTCTGACAAGGTCGGGATTAAAAACGCATTCAGCTTCGACATAGGCGCTGCCTGCTCCGGATTCCTTTTTGCACTCCAGACTGCAGCTGCGTACATCGAAACAGGAAGGTATAAAAAAGTAATAGTGGTAGGCACTGACAAGATGTCGTCTATCACTGACTATACTGACCGGACTACCTGCACCCTCTTCGGCGATGCTGCGGGAGCCGTACTCCTCGAACCCACATATGAGGAATTCGGTGTGATGGATTATATCTTCAGGACTGACGGCTCTGGAAGGAAATATCTTCACATGAAGGCAGGCGGCTCTGTGAGACCCGCATCTCATGATACCGTGGGCGGACGTGAACATTATGTATACCAGGAGGGACAGGCGGTTTTCAAATTCGCTGTTTCCAACATGGCTGATGTGGCTGCCGAAATCATGGAAAAAAATAACCTCAGCCCCGATGACATAGCCTGGCTGGTGCCTCACCAGGCAAATCTCAGGATTATAGACGCCACCGGCCGCAGAATGGGATTACCACCTGAAAAGGTGATGATCAACATTCAAAACTATGGCAACACCACAGCCGCTACCATACCTCTGGTTCTCTGGGAGTTCGAGAAGAAACTGAGGAAGGGTGACAACCTCATCCTGGCAGCTTTCGGCGGAGGCTTCACATGGGGCAGCATATGGCTCAAGTGGGCCTATGATCCGGCTTAAGGGAAAAGAAAACCTCTCCGGACACAATAAGTTTTAATATTTTCGTGTTAAATAATTTCAGGGAAATCGGGAATAAATAAATCACTATGGCAAAAATAATGGAGACAGACAACGGCACGGCAGTAAACCTCATCAGCCAGGGAACAGAGATCACGGGTGACATAAAATCAACAGGTGATCTCCGCATTGATGGAATTCTGAACGGCAACATGACCACCAAGGGAAAGGTTGTCATCGGCCCCACCGGAAAGGTCAAAGGAGAAGTGGAATGCAAGAACTCCGAAGTTTCCGGCCTGATTGACGGCAAGATCACCGTGTCACAGCTCCTCAACCTGAAAGCCTCATCCAAAATCAACGGCACCATCATTACCAATAAGCTCTCAATAGAACCGGGAGCTGTTTTTACAGGCAACTGTGTCATGAAGGAGGGTGAAAACGGTGGAACAGCAACACCCAGACCCAGAGAAGAAGGAAAATAAAGGAAGGGCGGGTCTTGACGCCTACTCCAGGTACAGCACCATCGCCATCCAGATGGTGGTCATTATCCTCATTACATCACTCGGCGGAGTCAAACTTGACAAATTAGCCGGCACAGAACCGATACTTACGGTTGTTCTCTCGTTGCTTGGTGTGGCCGCTGCAATGTGGCTCGTAATAAAGGAGGCCTTAAGAAACAAATGAGATGTTTAAACCCGGGGCAGTCAAATTCTACTGCGGTCTAGCAGCCATCGCCATGTTTTTCATCATCCCGGAAATAGTTCTGGCCAGGTATTATCCGTCTCTCTTCAACACTTCATCAGCTGTTTTTCTCACCGCAGGCTTTACCCTGGCTGCCTTTATTTCGCTTTTAATTTTTTTTAACGGATACCACTCCGACCGGGAGAGAAGTGTTTTTATGACACTAATTGCACTGGGAGTGAAGATGCTACTCTCTTTTGTACTTGCACTGCTCTTCTTTCTCGTCCTTAAAAACGATGCAACAGGTTCAGTAGTATTATTTTTTATTCTATATTTGGCGTTCACTGTTTATGTAGTTCTTACATTTACCAGTGTCCTGAAAAAAAAGTCAGATTAAAGAAATTCAGCTTGAAAAACAGGTATTTATATCTTCTGGTTTTGGTGTTTGGTTTGCTCGTCGGAACAATTCCGGCGACCTCATCGGGCATTATGGAGGAGGATGGCAAAACGAACGGAGGTGAAGAGGAATTTGATGCTGCTTCCTTCATCATGGAGCATGTGGCTGACTCTCATGAATGGCATATCCTGACGAAGAAGGATGGGACATCTTTAGCCATATACCTGCCCGTAATAATTTACGACAGGGAGTCAGGCTTTCATTTCTTCTCTTCGCGAAAAATTTCACATGGTCACAGTTATAATGGTTTTGCCATAGCCCATGAAGGCAAGTATGCGGGCAAGATCATCAGGGTTGACCAGGATGGTAATCATGATGGTTCCAAACCACCGCTTGACTTGTCGATCACCAAGACAGTTTTCGGGATGCTGGTGGCCGCTGTTATCCTTCTCTGGCTTATGCTTGCTCTCGCAAGGACGTACAAAAAATCAGGCACTGTTGCCCCGAAGGGGATGCAGGGAGTGCTTGAACCGGTGATTCTTTTCATAAGGGATGATATTGCCATTCCGAACATCGGGGATCACAAATATGCGAAGTTCATGCCTTACCTGCTTACCGTATTCTTTTTCATTCTTATAAACAACCTTCTCGGACTTGTTCCGCTGTTCCCTTTTGGCGCCAACGTCACCGGCAATGTCAATGTGACTTTTGTGCTGGCGCTCTTTACCTTCCTGATAACACAATTCAGTGCCAACAAGTCACACTGGAGACATGTCTTTGCCGCTCCGGGAGTGCCTTTCTGGCTGCTGCCGATCATGATACCCATCGAGATCATAGGGCTCTTTTCGAAACCTTTTGCCCTCATGATCCGTCTCTTTGCGAATATCACTGCCGGCCACATCATAGTGCTGAGCCTTGTGACGCTGATATTTATTTTTAAAACGGTGCTTGTGGCTCCGGTTTCCATCTTCTTTGTGCTCTTCATGGACTGCATAGAGTTACTTGTGGCTTTCCTGCAGACATACGTATTTACACTTCTGTCGGCCCTCTTTATCGGGATGGCCACAGCAGAACCTGAACATCATTGAAATTCAACATATAGTAATTTATTTTAACAATAGTTTTATGGAACAAGCAGTAATGTCATTAGCAGCAGTAGGTGCAGGGCTTGCAGTAATCGGTGCAGGACTTGGTATCGGCCGCATCGGCGGCTCGGCCATGGACGCCATCGCACGTCAGCCTGAAGCTTACTCGAAGATTCAGCTCGCAATGATCATCTCGGCAGCGCTTATCGAGGGGGCAGCCCTCTTCGCTATCGTTGTTGCAATGATAAAGGGCTAAGATCAAAAAAAAGCCTGCAACGGTTGGTTGCAGGCTTTACAATTGAATTTTTAAAAAACAGCATAAAATGTTACTACAAAGCAGTCTTGCCAGTCCCGCCATCGGGACAGTCTTTTGGACAACACTGATATTCCTCATCCTGCTCGTCCTGCTCTGGAAGTTCGCATGGGGGCCCATCATGAAAGCCGTCAAGGCGCGTGAAGACATGATCAACAACGCGCTTGAGTCGGCTGAAAAAGCCCGTGAGGAGATGAAGGTGCTGCAGTCTGACAACGAGATCATCCTGCGCAAGGCACGTGAGGAGCGTGACAAGATCCTTCGAGATGCCCGTGTGGCCTATGACCGGATGATGACAGAAGCCAAGGAGAAAGGCCAGTCGGAGTCAGATGCACTGGTGCGCCGCGCCAGGGAACTGATCGAACGTGAGAAGGTGTCTGCCATTGCCGAGGTGAAGAAGGAGGTGGCCAGGCTGGCTATCGAGGTGGCCTCCAAAGTGGTCGGGGAGACCCTTAAGAGCGATGCCGAGCAGCAGAAGCTCATTGAAAGATATATTAACGACATCGAAGCAAACAGGAACTGATCACATGAATTCAGCCAGGATAGCTGTAAGATATGCGAAGGCGCTCTTCGACCTTGCCCTTGAAGGCAACGCCGTTGATGGCGTCTACGGTGACATGAAGGCATTAAGCCGCCTTTGTGCCCTGGATGAAGTGAAGGATGTGATCAGCAATCCTGTTATCCCGCAGCAGAAGAGAAAGGATGCAATCATTGCCCTTGCCGGTGATGATGCTGAAAAGCTGACTGTTGATTTCATCGGTTTGATGTTCAGTCATGGCCGGGGTGATTACCTCGCTGCGGCAGCCCGTAACTTCATTGACCTCACGCGCCGCCACAGGGGAATACGCCAGGTAACCGTAACCACTGCCGTTCCCGTCGATGATGCAACCAAGCAGGAGATGGCTGCCCTGATCGCAGGGGATAAGGGAGGCACCATAGAGTTCAACGAGCAGATAGATGAGTCAATTATCGGCGGATTTATTCTCAGGGTAGATGATTCATACATTGACGCCAGCGTAAGGAACAGGCTGAACAGATTCAGAAAGGAGTTTTCACTGGCAGGTTATGCCGAAAAGTAGTTTATAAGATTCAGAGATATGACTAATATTAAACCTTCAGAGGTATCACAGATTTTAAGGCAGCAGCTTGAAGGAGTAAAGACGGCCATTGACGTAGAGGAAGTAGGGACGGTGCTTCAGGTAGGTGACGGCATCGCACGCATCTACGGTCTCAGGAATGTTGGGTCCAACGAGCTCATCGAATTCGTTGAATCAGGTATTAAGGGGATTGTTCTCAACCTTGAGGAGGATAACGTTGGTGCAGTTATACTGGGCGCCTCGGAAAAAATCAGGGAGGGTGACATCGCGCGTCGCACCGGCAGGATCTCCTCCATCATGGTTGGTGAAGGGCTGCTGGGCAGGGTAATCACAACCACCGGTGAACCGATTGACGGCCGCGGCCCTGTAACAGGCGAGCTCTATGAGATGCCCTTCGAGAGAAAGGCCCCTGGGGTTATCTTCCGCCAGCCGGTGAAGCAGCCCGTGCAGACCGGACTAAAGGCCATTGATGCCATGATACCCATAGGCCGCGGCCAGCGCGAGCTCATTATCGGAGACCGCCAGACTGGCAAGACTGCCATCGCTGTCGATACAATACTGAACCAGAAGGGCGAATTTGACAGGGGGAAGCCGGTCTACTGCATTTATGTCGCAATCGGCCAGAAGGGCTCGAATGTTGCCAATATTGCAAAAACACTTGAGAGTTACGGCGCAATGGATTATACGGTTATCGTCAGTGCCACTGCCGCTGACTCTGCCGCCGCACAGTTCTATGCACCCTTTGCAGGCGCTGCAATAGGTGAGTTCTTCCGTGACACCGGTCGTGATGCGCTAATAATCTATGACGACCTCTCCAAGCAGGCCGTATCATACCGTGAGGTCTCCCTGCTGCTCCGCCGTCCACCCGGCCGCGAAGCATACCCGGGTGACGTCTTTTATCTCCACTCACGCCTTCTTGAAAGGGCTGCAAAGATCATCGAATCAGACGAGGTTGCGCAGCGTATGAATGACATACCTGAATCAATTCGCCACCTTGTAAAAGGAGGTGGATCACTGACAGCACTGCCTATAATCGAGACACAGGCCGGTGACGTTTCGGCGTACATTCCCACAAACGTAATATCAATCACTGACGGGCAGATCTTTCTTGAGTCAAGCCTCTTCAACGCCGGTATCAGGCCTGCAATCAACGTGGGTATCTCTGTATCCAGGGTTGGAGGCAATGCCCAGATCAAATCGATGAAGAAGGTGGCCGGAACCCTTAAGGTTGACCAGGCACAGTACCGTGAACTGGAGGCCTTCTCGAAGTTCGGCTCCGATCTTGATCCTGCCACCCTGGCAGTTCTCGACAAGGGCTCGAAGAACGTTGAGATCCTCAAGCAGAATCTCTTCTCACCGATGAAGGTTGAAGAGCAGGTTGCAATAATTTACTGCGGTACAAAGGGATTGCTCAAGAGTGTTCCGGTACACAAGGTCAAGCTGTTTGAAAATGACTTCCTTGCGTTCATGCGTGACCATCATGCAGATGTGCTTGAAAGCATTAAGAAGGGCATAATAAATGACGAAGTGACTGTAGTGCTTGAAAAGGCCGCTGCAGATGTTGCAAGCCGTTATTCGTCCCGCTAGCAGTAATGGTTAAAAAGAGAAAATGGCTAATTTAAAGGCTATAAGGGTCAGGCTCAGCTCGGTCAAATCAACCCGACAGATCACGTCGGCGATGAAGATGGTGGCTGCAGCCAAGCTCCGCAAGGCACAGGACGCGATAGTACAGCTAAGGCCTTATGCCGACAAGCTCAATGAGATCCAGGCCGGGCTCAGCGCTGCATTGCGCGACACCGAGACTGAGAACATATATGCAGAAAGGAAGAAGGGCAACGGGAAGGTGCTGCTTGTGGTGGTAACATCAAACAAGGGGCTCTGTGGCGCATTCAATGCCAACGTGCTCAGGGAAGCCAGGAGGATCATGTCGGAGAAATACAGCCAGGAAGCCAGGAGGGGCGACCTCGCGGTGATGACGGTGGGTAAGAAGGCGTATGACACCCTCAGAAAGCTGAAGTGCAATATCATTGAAGATCACAGTGACCTGTACGCAGAGCTGACATTTGACAGGGTCTCGGCGCTGGCTGACAGACTGATGAAGCTCTATGTCTCGAAGGAGTATGACACCGTGGAAGTAGTCTACAACCAATTCAGGAATGCAGCGTTGCAGAAACTCACCGATGAAGTGTTCCTGCCTGTGACAATGGAGGCTCCGTCAGGTGCTGCCGCTGCACACGCAGACTATATCTACGAGCCTGATCAGGTAAGCATAGTTTCGGAGCTCATACCCAAAACCCTGCGCATCAAACTGTACCGTTCCCTGCTCGATTCATTCGCGGCAGAACACGGTGCACGGATGACTGCCATGCATCAGGCTACCGATAATGCCACAGACCTTATCAGGGATCTGACCCTGCAATACAACAAGGCACGCCAGGCCTCTATCACCAACCAGCTGCTTGAGGTGGTCAGCGGTGCTGAAGCGCTTAACGGTTAACAGAAGGAGACAAACATGTTCACCAGCGAATACCTGAGGGAACTGACAGATAAGGCAATAGCCAGTCTCGGTGGCACACCGGAGGCAGAAAAGCTCTTTGAGCCCGTGAGATATATAATGTCAATCGGAGGAAAGAGACTCAGACCGGTTATGTGCCTTTTATCCTGCAACATCTTCAGGGACAAGATTGACGAGGCAGTGATGCCTGCGGTGGGCATAGAGGTATTTCACAACTTCACCCTGATCCATGACGATATCATTGATAAGGCTGAGGTAAGACGCGGATCTCCTACGGTGCATGCAAAGTGGGGCCCTGACCAGGCTGTACTTTCAGGTGATGTAATGGCATTCGTTGCAGTGGAATGCATAGGCCAGGCTCCTGAAAAGACCCTGCCGAAGGCACTGAAGCTCTTCAACCGTACCGCCATTGAAGTATGCTCCGGCCAGCAGCTCGACCTTGACTATGAGAAGAAAGGTGTAGTGTCAGAAGCCGAATACCTTCGGATGATTGAACTGAAGACAGCAGTGCTCGTGGCAGCTTCCCTCAAGATGGGGGCAATCATAGGAGATGCTTCTGAAAAGGACCAGGACCTTCTTTATGAGTTCGGGCGCTGCCTTGGCATTGCCTTCCAGATTCAGGATGATGTCCTTGATACATATGGCGATACGAAGATGTTCGGGAAGAAGACCGGCAGTGACATAGTGGCAAACAAAAAGACCTACCTTCTGGTGAAGGCCCTCGAAATGGCCGGCGGTAACAGGCTTACCCGCCTCAGGAAACTTCTCGGACCCGGCAACAATGACCCGGAGACAAAGGTCAGGGAGGTAAGGGCTATATATGATGAGCTGGATATAAGGCTGAAGGCTGAGAACCTGGCATATGACTATTTCAACAGGGCTTTCCAGGCTCTTGACCAGGTTTCGGTAAACGCCGAAAGAAAGAACGAACTGAAGCAGCTTGCGGTGAATCTCATCGGAAGGGTTAAATAAATTTCGCCCCGTCAGGGGCATAGAATAAAGACAATAGATTATCAGATTACATTGAAACAGATTTAAGTCAGAGAGATGGCAAAGAAAACAGGAGTGATAAGTCAGGTCATCGGACCTGTGGTTGACGTTACCTTTGATATGGCCGGAACCGATATGCCGAACATCCTTGATGCGCTTGAGATTAAGCGACATGACGGGTCGGTGCTGGTTGTGGAGTGTCAGCAGCACATAGGTGAGAAGACTGTCAGGGCCATAGCCATGGATTCAACCGACGGACTGCAGCGCGGTATGGAGGTTGTAGCCACCGGGCAGCCGATAGTCATGCCGGTGGGTGACCAGATCAGGGGGCGTCTGATGAACGTGACCGGAATGCCGATAGACGGCATCGGCCCGCTCGACAAGAAAGGAGGCTATCCCATCCACCGCAAACCGCCGAAGTATGAGGACCTGTCGACTGAGAAGGAAGTGCTTTACACAGGGATCAAGGTCATTGACCTGATAGAGCCTTATTCAAAGGGAGGAAAAATCGGCCTCTTCGGTGGAGCAGGCGTGGGCAAGACCGTTGTCATCCTCGAGCTGATTAACAATATTGCAAAGGCCTATTCCGGTCTTTCCGTCTTCGCCGGTGTGGGTGAGCGCACCAGGGAGGGCAATGACCTCCTCCGTGAGATGCTTGAAGCCAACGTTATCTCCTACGGCAAGGAGTTCATGGAGGATATGGAGAAGGGCGGCTGGAACCTTGACCTGGTTGACCGCGAGATACTTAAGGAATCAAAACTGGCTCTTGTCTTCGGCCAGATGAACGAGCCTCCCGGCGCACGTGTACGAGTGGCTCTCTCAGGCCTTTCCGTGGCAGAATACTTCCGTGACGGCGAGGGAGAGGGAACGGGAAGGGATATCCTCTTCTTCATGGATAACGTCTTCCGTTTCACCCAGGCAGGTTCAGAGGTGTCTGCCCTGCTGGGACGAATGCCTTCAGCCGTGGGTTACCAGCCCACACTTGCAACAGAGATGGGTGTGATGCAGGAGAGAATCACCTCTACACGCCACGGGTCAATCACATCAGTACAGGCTGTCTATGTGCCTGCAGATGACCTTACTGACCCGGCACCCGCAACCACCTTTGCACACCTCGACGCCACCACGGTACTGAGCCGTAAGATATCGGAACTTGGCATCTACCCGGCCGTTGACCCTCTTGACTCAACCTCGAGGATCCTTACCCCCGAGATCGTTGGTGAGGAACATTACAGCTGCGCACAGAGGGTCAAGGAGATACTCCAGAGATACAATGAGCTGCAGGATATCATCGCCATCCTGGGCATGGATGAGCTTTCGGAGGAGGACAAGCTTGTCGTCCACCGCGCACGCAGGGTGCAGAGGTTCCTCTCACAGCCTTTCCACGTGGCCGAGCAGTTCACCAACATACCCGGCAAGCTGGTGTCGATAGAAGACACCATCAGAGGATTCAACATGATCATTGACGGCGCCGTCGACCAGTATCCCGAGGCTGCCTTCATGCTCGTCGGGACCATTGAGGATGCCATCGCCAAGGGCGAAAAGCTGATCGCAGAGAGCAGGTAAACAATAAAATACCGGACGTGAAGATTGAAATCATTACACCTGACAGGAACATCTATTCGGGGGAGATACGCGCGGTGAGGGTACCGGGAAGGAAAGGCTCATTCCAGGTGCTGAAAGACCACGCGCCCATCATCTCTACCCTTGATGCCGGACCTGTGATCATTGCTGATGACCAGGGCACCGAAGTGAGGTTTGAAATCACCGGTGGTGTGATAGAGGTGAAGAGGAACAGGATTATCCTGCTGGCCGACTCCGTGGTTCAATAGCATACAGGCATGGACAGCAACGAGTTTCGCAGGTACGGGCATGAGATCGTTGAGTGGATCGCCCGGTACTTTGAGAACGTGGGGCAATACCCGGTAAAATCACGTGTCAAACCGGGTGAGATAAAGAATGCATTGCCGGAGCTTCCGCCCTCAGGGAGCGAATCCTTTGATCTTTTCATGAAAGATTTCGATGAGGTTATCATGCCGGGCATTACCCACTGGCAAAGCCCGAATTTCTTTGCATATTTCCCTGCCAACAGCTCTCCTCCGTCGGTGCTTGCCGAGATGCTCACAGCAGCCCTCGGGGCGCAGTGCATGCTCTGGGAAACATCTCCGGCAGCAGCAGAGCTGGAGGAGAAGATGATGGAGTGGCTGAAGGTGATGACAGCTCTTCCTGCTGAATTTGAGGGTGTCATACAGGACAGCGCCTCCTCGTCAACCCTGGCCGCGCTGATCACAGCAAGGGAAAAGGTCACCCGGTTCTGCTCCAACAGGGAAGGACTCGGTGATAAGGGCCGTCTGCGCGTCTATGCATCAACCCAGACTCACTCCTCAGTGGAGAAGGGCGCAGGAGTTGCCGGATTTGGCCGTGATAACCTGGTGAAGGTGGCTGTAAGGAGTGACTATTCCATGGATCCGGAAGCGCTGAGCATAGCTATTGAGGACGACATTGCAGCAGGATTCACCCCGTGTTGCGTGGTTGCCACCCTTGGCACCACGGGCACCACTGCCATTGATCCTCTGAGAGCCATAGGTGAGATCTGCCGGAAGCATGGTATCTGGCTGCATGTTGACGCCGCCCTGGGCGGAACAGCCCTCCTGCTCCCCGAGATGCGCTGGATGACAGATGGGATTGAATACGCTGACTCACTGGTATTCAACCCTCACAAGTGGATGTTTACCAACTTTGACTGTTCAGCATATTTTGTTCGTGACGCCGCATCTCTGATCCGCTCGTTCGAGATCCTTCCCGAGTATCTTAAGACACGCACCAGGGGGGAGGTGAATGATTACCGCGACTGGGGCATACCTCTCGGGAGACGCTTCAGGGCGCTGAAGCTGTGGGCCGTAATAAGGTGTTACGGGGTGGAAAAACTCCGGTCAATGATACGTGAGCATATCCGCCTGGCGAAGATGCTTGCAGGGCTGGTTGAGGCTGAAATGAATTTTGAGCTAATGGCCCCGGTGCCGCTGAATACGGTCTGCTTCAGGTACTGCCCGGCCGGTATGGATGACAGGGATGCCAACAGTCTGAATGAGAGGATCAACCATGCACTGAATGATACCGGTAAAATTTATCTTACACATACAAAAATTGACGGCAGGTATGTATTAAGGATGGTGACGGCCCAGACCAGCGTCACCGAAAGCCATGTACTGCAGGCATGGGATCTCATCAGGGAGACAGCGTCAGCGCTCTCTCCCAAGAACGGTGCCGTAGATGTTGACTGAAAAAGCACCGTTCACGAAGAATTTTTCCTCTCGCGGCATGTAACCGGCCCGTACCCCCGCACTTATCTCGAAGGGGATCCTCAGTACGTAAAAATCAGCCATCAGCTCTGATCCTGCTGAGCTAAACCTGTCTGGCCCTGCAGTGAAGCTCCTGTCATCATAGTTGCGGACGTCAACGCCCTTCGAATAGTCATAGAAAAGTGTTCCCCTGATCCTCTTGAGATACAGGAAGCTGCCCGCAGCCAGGTCGGGATAGAAAAGCGGCATCGTGTAGTCAGCAGAGAAGGAGAAGAGTTTTTCTGCAATAAGGTCGTCTTCATAACCGCGGGGCCATGGCAGTGTGTTGCGGTATATCTGCTTCCTTGCTGGGGCCTGGTTTTCCCAGCCGGCCCTGAAGGAGAGGCTGTGGTTCGGCATTGCACCGGGAAAGAAGAGGATTGTCCGGACATAGCTTTTAGAGTTGTATAATTTTGTGTCCCAGGGTGTTGTTGTCAGCCGCAGATCGATTACCTGCCCCCATTTAGGATTGATGTCACGGTATGCGGTACGGAATGCGTTTGAAAAATAGAGTCTGCCGGTCAGGTTGATTACATCCCTGTCAAACCTGTTCTCGTCTGACAGCCATGTATACCTGTTCCGGTAACTGAGGTAAAGGGCAGGCATCAGCATCTGTCTGAATTTGCCGCGGGCGAACCACAACTGGTCATATATATTCAGGTTAACCTGCAGGTCGGATCCCTGATTCTCCGGCATCTGGCTTACGGAGGTATCCCTGGTTATCAGCTGGTCACCTCCCCATCTTATCTCAGCATCCATGACCGGATGCCAGCCCTTCCAGGTGACCCCGGAGTGCAGATAATGGTTTCCTTCGCTGTATTCATACCCTATGGTGGAGAAAAGGGTGCTCAGGTGGTTCTGTGACATTACTGTCAGGCCCGGCCTTACGGTGGTGGGGTCAGTCCGGATCTCATCCAGATCGGCATAGAACGGGAACCAGCTGTGGGGATTGAACAGGTTTGCAATCTTGCGGTAGGGTGCCGGTTCAGAAATTAATGGCAGGGTTGTGTCGCTCACCTGGTCTGCGTCAGGCATGGGCGCCACCGGAGGGAAAATCTCATGTCTGGTCACAAAAGCAGGTCCGGCGGTAGCCGAAGTCTTTTCAGAGGCTATGACAAATCCGTCCGGGGTGCAATCAGAGAAGATCAGCTCACTGCCGCTGACCGAAAACCCTGATATACCGAACCGTGAGCCTGTAACACGTTCCGCCGGTTCCGTGCCCGGAATGCGGTAAATATTGTCCGAGCCGTCTCCCTGTGCAAGGAAGAAGAGTGTGTCATTGTGGATCTCTGCCTGCACTATGTCAGTAAGGCTCTCTTCCAGGTTCACGGTCCATATCTTGCCTGTAGGGCTGTATGTCCTGATTCCCTCACCTTTTTCATTGACTGTGACGACGGTGATCTCCCTGCCGTCTGAGGACCATGCCGGGCGCTGAAGGGTAATTTTATCAGGCGGCACCACGTTCATCAGCACTTCTCCGGTATGTGAGTCAAGAATGACAAGAGAACAGAGCATCTCCGGGGTGGTTGAAACGGCTGTGATTGTTCTGCCGTCAGGAGAAATGTCAGGGGCTGTGTATCGGGTACTGCTGGTTACCGATGTTATTATTCCACCCGGGAGATCAAGTCTTTTAATTACAGAATAATCGCGGTTATCCCACCTGATATCAGGGTACTGTTCTGCCCATACTAAAGTGTTGCCTGAAAGCGAAAAAAAGTAAGGATATATATATCCGGTGGTAGTAAGGTTATGTTCTTTCCCTCCACCAGCATCAGAAATGACGAATCGAGAAGGGTTAGACATGGATGTAAGCAGTGAGATTATCCTGCCGTCTCCCATTCTGTGGGGCGTGAAATGGCTGACATAGTCTCTTTTTTTGCTGACGCTCAGTGCCGGGTAGTCCCTGACTCCTCCGGGCATATTTTCGTTCCAGCTTTTTTCAAGGACTGCAAAGGCAGAATTGTACAGACTCTTTTTTGTGAGCCTGGTTTCTTTTCTTAGTCCTGCATTGACCGGGTTGCCGGGTATTCCGTTTGATGCTATCCTGTAAACTTCCTCCCAGGCGTCAGGGTCGATTGTTCTGAGGTGGTTCATCATCAGGTATCCGAAGGCATAGTGGTCAGGGGTAAAGTTTTTGTATGACCCTGACAGCATCTTGTCATAATTGTACATTCCCTGCGGACTGGCAGCCAGTGCTCTTGTGGTGCGGATGAAAGCGTTGCTCCGTCCCCTTCCGGAGAAGCCGGTTACTGTCTCTGCGTAGACAGCATCACCCTCGAGGGCCCAGGAGGGTATCATCAGCGCGCTGAGGCCCACTGCCTGTTCCCCGAGGACATACCGCAGCGCCCTGCCAAAGCCGCGGCTGTTGAGAGAGCCGAGTTGCAGGACGTGTGCCGTCTCATGCACAGCAAGCTGAGCTGCAGGTAACATCGGAAGGTTATCCTGCCCGGGCAGCGGGTACAGTTCCATCCTCCGGGGCGCCCAGCTCACATAACCGTTTGACTGCATCGAGTGGTTGTGTATTATCACCGGGATGTTTGTCCTTACCCCCGGGTAAAGAACAGACAGGTTTCCAAATGACTCCTCGAGGAGCCGGGCATATCGCATTGCTTCGCCTCCGAAGTCGTCAGGATAGATTACCCTGAAGTGCGGTGTGCGGATCTGAAGCCACCTGAGAGAGGCTGGGTCCTGCCCGGTATCATAGTATTGAGCCCCTGCCCTGGCAAGGGAAAGCAGACTCAATATAACCAGAATAATGCATCTCTTCATGCAGGGCAGTTTATCCAAAAATACCAAAATTGGCTGATATCTTCGGGTACACGGCAAAATCTTATTATTTTCGTGCGGTATTAAGCCGGAACGGAAATAAAACGAAATATGATAAGGAAATACAGGCTTTGGGATAATATCCTCGGCTGGACGGTTTTTGTCGTGGCGTCAGTTACCTACCTGTTGACAATTGAGCCGACAATGAGCCTCTGGGATTGCAGTGAATTCATCGCCTCTGCCTTTAAGCTTGAGGTGGGACACCCGCCCGGAGCACCATTATTCATGATACTCGGAAGGTTCTTTGCCAACTTCGCCGGAGGCGATGAGTCAAAGGTGGCAATGATGATCAACGCCATGTCAGGCCTTGCTAGCGCACTGACGATACTGTTTCTTTTCTGGACCATCACCCACCTGGCCAGAAGGATCCTCCTCAGGCAGGAATCTGATTATACCGCAGGACGCATCATTGCAGTTCTCGGTGCCGGTCTGACAGGCTCCCTCGCGTACGCCTTTTCTGATACATTCTGGTTCTCCGCAGTGGAAGGAGAGGTTTATGCCACCTCTTCACTCTTCACTGCCGTGGTTTTCTGGGCGATGCTGAGATGGGAGGATGTAGCTGACGAGCCACATGCTGACAGATGGATCATACTGATCGCCTTCATGATGGGTCTTTCCATCGGCGTCCACCTCCTCAACCTTCTTGCCATACCTGCCATAGTCTTTATCTGGTACTTCCGCAAATATGAGTTCTCCTGGAAGGGCTTTATGGTATCAATCGGTGTATCAGTACTGCTGTTGGTGCTTATCATGTACGGTATAATTCCAGGCATAGTCAGGGTTACTTCCGCCTTCGAGCTGTTTTTCGTCAACAGCCTGGGGTTACCGTTCAACAGCGGCATGTATATACACCTGTTACTCTTCATTACCGCACTGGTTCTTTCGGTATGGTACAGCTTCACACACAGTGACAGGTTGAGAATATTCCTCCTTGCCGGAGCGACGCTGCTCCTCTCGGGAATTTGGCTGCTTACAGACTCACTGCTGCTCAATCTCCTTTTCCTGGCTGTCATAGTCTATGGCATCTGGCTTCTCTCGACAAAGCAGAAAGCGGCTCTGAACACAATAATGACCTCCCTGCTGGTCATCGTGATCGGTTATTCCAGCTTCGCAGTTATCCTTATCAGGTCAACGGCAAATCCGCCGATGAATGAGAATAATCCGTCAAATCCGTTCGCATTGCTATACTATCTTAATCGTGAGCAGTATGGCCAGCGACCGCTTTTCTACGGACCATACTACAATGCGCCGGTGACTGATTATGTAAAGGGCAAACCCACTTACAACCCTTCCGGCGGCAGGTATATTATTACCAATCGTGAGACAGAAACGGAGTATGACGAGCGGTTCATGACCATCTTACCGCGGATGTGGAGTAATTCTCCGGATCATGTCAGGGAGTATGAAAGTTATGTTGGTGGCAAGGGAAAACCGGTTCGGGTCAATGACCCCCAGACCGGGGAGCCAACAACACTGCGTGTGCCGACGTTCGGCCAGAACCTCTCGTTCATGTTCAGTTATCAGCTGGGATTCATGTATTTCCGGTATTTCATGTGGAACTTCAGCGGAAGGCAGAATGATATTCAGAGCACCGGAGGGCCGGTCAACGGAAACTGGATAACGGGAATTGATTTCCTTGACGCTCCCCGGACCGGATCGGTAAAGGGTATGCCTGATGATATGCGGAACCATCCGTCGCGCAATAAGTATTACCTGCTGCCCCTGCTGCTCGGACTGGTGGGATTCCTGTGGCACTTCAACCGCGATGTACGCAACTGGTGGATAGTGATGCTGCTGTTTGTAATGACGGGTATAGCCATAGTCATCTACCTCAACCAGTACCCGAACCAGCCCCGTGAACGCGATTATGCCTACGCCGCATCATTCTATGCCTTTACTGTATGGATCGGCCTCGGTGTGCTGGCTCTCTTTGAGCTGCTGCGAAAGGCGGCCGGTGAGAAACCTGCCGCTGTTATTGCCTCAGTGCTGACTTTTGCCGCTGTACCTGCCCTCATGGGATCACAGAACTGGGATGACCATGACCGCTCGGGAAGATACCTGGGGAGGGATGTAGCCTTCAACTACCTCAATTCATGTGCCCCGAATGCCATACTCTTTACCGGTGGTGACAATGACACATTCCCTCTCTGGTACGCCCAGGAGGTAGAGGGAGTACGCACTGACGTCAGGGTCTGCAACCTTATGCTGCTCAACACTGACTGGTACATTGACCAGATGAAATACAAGGCTTACACTTCAGAACCCCTTCCGGTAAGCCTGAAGAAAGAACTTTACTTCGACGGAGTAAATAACCAGGTTGCTGTCCTCGAAAAGGTGAAGGAACCCGCTACCGCTAAGGAGGTGATGAAATTCATTTCCAGCGGCAGCGAGGTGACAAAGCTCAAGTTGTACGGAGAGGATGTATGGTATATCCCCACCCGCACCATACGCATACCGGTTGATTCCGCGAAGGTGCTGGCCAACGGCACAGTCAGACCGGAGGATGCAGACAAAATTGTGCCCTACATAGACATTACCCTCAAGGAATCATGGATCTTGAAGAACCAGTTGCTGGTACTTGATATCCTGGCTCACAATGACTGGGAACGTCCGATCTATTTTGTCACCGGCAAGACTGAGGATGCCCTCGGGCTGGAGGAATACTTCCAGCTTGAAGGACTGGCATACAGGCTGGTACCGGTAAAAGGGGTCAACAAGAGCTGGTTCGAATATGGCAGCATTGATACTGACATTCTCTACGAGAACATGATGAACCGTTTCAGCTGGAAGGGTGCCAATGATCCGGATGTTTACATCGACTATTATCATAACCGGACACTTACCGTTGTCAGGGCACGCCTGAATCATGCCAGGCTAGCCACCGCCCTTGTGGCTGAGGGTGACACTGCCAGGGCAGTGCAGGTTATTGACAGGTGTCTTGAACTATTCCCGGCATCAAAGCTGGGTTATGACTTTTATTTCGGTGATATTATATCAGCCTGCTTCGCAACAGGAAGGACCGAGAAGGCAAAGGAGCTGGCTCATGAGTTTGCCGGTTATTATGCCTCACGGGCAGAGTACCTGCTTGACCAGAGACCTTCATTTGCTTATTATGCCGGTGCTGAAATTACCAATGGTCTGCAGATGATGCTGCAAGCTATTAAGGTCTGTTTTGATAATGGCCAGACCGACCTTGCCGAGGAGATAAATGCAAGGTACAATGAGCTGTATATAAGGTACTCGGCAATGAATCAGAAGACCAGGCAATAGGCAATAGGCAATAGTGAAAAAGGGGCTCCAGGTTAAGTCCCTTTTTGCATTCAGTATCTTTTTATTAACCTGCAGGCTTGCAATCTTCATGTTGTTGCCAACACTAATGCCTACTGCCTACTGCCTGGTGGTTATCAATCGTACATCTGATATGCCGGCCTGGGAGCCAGGTACTTCTCAAGAATCAGGTGGATCTTGTCAGGGAAGACGGGCTTGAGGTTGTATTCCGTACAGCCCGCTATATACGCTTCGTTTTTGGTTTGTTCGGAATAATATGCAGTAACGAGAATCACCGGTGCAGAGCGGTTGACCTGGCGGAAAGCCCTGGTGCATTCGATACCGTTTATCAGAGGCACAAGAAAATCCATGAAAACAAGATCAAAGTGTTCTCTGCCTGTGGTTATTGCCTCAACAAACTCCTTTCCGTTACGGTAGGGGATAACATCTGCGCCGGTCTCCTTGAGCAGCGTCTCATAATATTTCAGGGATGCAGCATCGTCCTCAACAATTGCTATCCTCTTGCCTGTAATGTTAAGCATGTCTATAAAGTGAACCCGGGGTTAATAATCCGAACTCCACGTAAAGATATCCGACGAGGAAAAACAAGGTTAAACATTTCTGCCGCAAATGTCAACTTTAAGAACAACTTATTAACAACAACTTTTTAACAGAAGAAAAAGAGCTGGCGAATGCTCTTAAAATCAGCGTCATGGAAGGGTCACCGACACTCCCAGTAGGTTGTTACCCCATTTATGGTGGAAGGAGGAATTGCCTTGATGTTTATCAAGTCCTGTCCGCAGTATTCTGCCTCGGTACCCCAGGCGATAGCGTTGTTGTTCTCATAGGAGACCGTATTGCAAACCTGGCATCCGTCACCCAGAATTTCGCAGGAGTTGAAGGAACAGGTGATTATAAGAAGAGCTGAAGCATAAAGCAATTGTTTCATAGCCGGCATTTCTGAAATAACGTCAAAGGTATGTAATTAGTATATCATTCCATGTGCAGCATTTTTCATAAATTGGAGTCATTATTGAGAAAGCAGAAAACCTAAAATCACTCATGCTATGGAAGAGAATGCCGCATCACCCACAGTGGTGACAGTTGAAGAGAACAGAATGAAAAAACATGTCAATATTGCAGGCATATTACAGATTGTCTTCGGCTCGTTCCTTGTGCTTGGAGCACTGGTAATTGCATTCCTGTTCGGATTTATTGACCAGTTTGTTGATGACCCTACCGCCATCAAGGTCCTTGGTATAATCTCAACTCCGCTTGTTGTTCTGATGCTGCTCTTCGGGGGAGCGATGATTGCCGGCGGTATAGGCCTCTTCTACTGCAAGCCGTGGGCCAGGATACTGACATTGGTTATGGGAGCCATCGGACTGCTCAACATACCTATCGGCACCCTCAAGGGAGTCTACATCATATGGGTTCTTGTGCAGTCAGAAACCATATCCCTCTTTGGAAAGGGGTGCCCCGGGGAAGGTCTGAAGGTCTGATCCTCCAGCTGGCGGATGAGGGTCTGAGAGTCTGCTGGTCCTAATCTTAAGTGGAAGACAAAATGATTATTTTTGTCGTCTAACCGTATGGTCATGGCCGACGACAAGAAGATCATTTTTTCAATGTACAGGGTAAGCAAGAGCTATCCTCCCCATAAGCAGGTAATCAAGGATATATCACTCTCATTTTTTCTCGGAGCCAAGATCGGCATTATCGGTCTGAACGGCTCCGGCAAATCCACATTGCTCAGGATCATTGCAGGCCTTGAGAAGGAGTATCAGGGTGAGGTTGTGTTTTCTCCCGGTTACACGGTGGGGCATCTGCCGCAGGATCCGCTGATGGATGAAAGCCGGACAGTGCGTGAGATAGTGGAGGAGGGTGCTGCAGAGGTGGTCTCGGTGCTCAGGGAATACGAGGATATCAATATCCGTTTCGGTGAGCCGGAGGTATATGAGAATCCGGATGTCATGGAAAAGCTGATGGCCAGGCAGGCGGTGCTGCAGGAGAAGATCGATGCGCTCGACGGTTGGAATCTTGAGCATAAGCTTGAAAGAGCTATGGATGCACTGAACTGTCCCGAGCCCTCTACACCGGTTAACATCCTTTCAGGAGGAGAGCGCCGGCGTGTGGCCCTCTGCCGCCTGTTGTTGCTGGAGCCCGACGTGCTGCTGCTTGACGAGCCAACCAACCACCTCGACGCCGAGAGCGTCCAGTGGCTTGAGGCCCACCTCAGGCAGTACAAGGGTACAGTCATCTGCATAACGCATGACCGTTACTTCCTTGACAATGTGGCAGGCTGGATCCTGGAGCTTGACCGGGGTGAAGGAATTCCGTGGAAAGGCAACTACACCTCATGGCTTGAACAGAAGGCCAAAAGACTGGAACTGGAGGAGAAAGGAAGCGCCAGGAGGCGCAAAACACTTGAGCGGGAGCTCGAGTGGGTACGAATGTCGCCCAAGGCCAGGCATGCCAAGTCAAAAGCCCGTCTTAGTGCTTATGAGAACCTCCTTAACCAGGATGTAAAACAGAAGGAGGAGAAGCTCGAGATATTCATCCCCAACGGTCCAAGACTCGGAGACAAGGTAATATCCGCACACGGTGTCACAAAGGCATTTGGCGACAGGATTCTCTTTGAAGATCTTGATTTCAGCCTGCCGCCGAACGGAATCGTTGGAGTCATTGGCCCCAATGGCGCCGGCAAGACCACACTCTTCCGGATGATCATGGGCCAGGAGACTACTGACAGGGGAACATTTGAGGTCGGAGGAACCGTTACCCTTGGTTATGTTGATCAGGCTCATGCTGAAATTGACCCGAAAAAGAGCGTTTATGAAGTTATCTCCGGTGGTCTGGATGAGATTTTAGTTGGAAACAGACCGGTAAACGCGAGAGCCTATGCCGCCCGGTTCAACTTCACTGGCGCCGACCAGGAGAAGAAGTGCGGTGTTCTTTCCGGCGGTGAGCGCAACAGGCTCCACCTGGCGCTGACACTGAAGAGCGGCGCCAATGTGCTACTCCTTGACGAACCGACCAATGACATCGACGTGAACACTTTGCGGGCCCTGGAAGAGGGGCTTGATAATTTTGCCGGTTGTGCAGTGATCATCTCCCATGACCGCTGGTTCCTTGACCGCGTTGCAACACATATTCTGGCCTTTGAGGGTGATTCAAAAGTGGTCTGGTTTGAGGGCAGCTTCTCGGAATATGACGAAAATCTCAGGAAACGGACGGGTAATGCAGGGCCTGTAAGGTTCAGATACAAGAGGCTTTCCTGATTATTTTAACGTTTCCCCGGTATCATAAAAATCATTCTAGGCTGACTGTTAGTTTTAAAACAGTATTTTCGCCTATCAGCAGAGGAGCAGTTACCGGTTTCACGCTTCCGCCGCTGATCCGAACCAGAACGAACAGCAAATCAATACTATAGCATGGCAACACGCAGGCAATTCATCAGGATCTCAGCGATGGGGACTGGGGCTGTCATGGCCGGTGCCGCGGGTCTAAAACTCTTTGGCTCCGGCATCACTGAAGGTCAGAAGGCCACCTTTACAGCCCTTACCGGCCGTACCCCCACATACTGTGAGGTATGTTTCTGGAAATGTGCAGGCTGGGTTTATAAGGATGAGAATGGATCAATAAAGAAGATCATCGGCAATGCTGAGGACCAGAACTGCAACGGCCGTCTCTGTCCTCGCGGCACCGGCGGAGTGGGTATGTACCACGATGATGACCGCCTGCGCAGACCCCTGATACGCACCGAGGAGCGCGGCAAACAGAGCTTCCGTGAAGCGACATGGGAAGAGGCCTTTGACTACATTGCCGAAAAAATAAAGGTTATCTCTGCAGAACATGGGCCGGAGTGCATTGCCCTCTTCACCCACGGATCAGGAGGAAAGTATTTCTCAACCCTTCTGCGCGCCCTCGGATCACCCCATATTGCAGCACCATCCTACGCGCAGTGCCGCGGACCGCGCGAGGTAGCCTTCCAGGCTACCTTCGGAGAGGCCCTTGACAGCCCCGAACCTCTTGATATCCGTGACACCAGGTGCCTTGTCCTGATAGGAAGCCATCTTGGAGAGAACATGCATAATGGACAGGTGCAGGAGATGTCTGACGCGATAGACAAAGGGGCAACCATCATTACCGTCGACCCCCGCTTCTCCACAGCCGCAGGCAAGTCAAAATACTGGCTTCCGATAAAACCCGCCACCGACCTTGCCCTGCTGCTGGCATGGATCAACGTCATCATCTCTGAGGAGCTCTATGACAAACCATATGTTGAGAAATATACATACGGCTTTGAATACCTGAAGGAGCATGTCAAAAACATGACCCCTGAATGGGCCTATGGAATTACCACCATTGATCCCACAGTCATTCGTGAGACCGCCCGTGAGATGGCAAATGCAGCACCTGCAGTGATAGTTCACCCGGGCCGTCATGTGACCTGGTACGGTGATGACACCCAGCGGCTGAGAGCGGTGGCAATACTCAATGCCCTGCTTGGCTCATGGGGCAGAAGGGGTGGCTTCTTCCGCACAGAGACTTTCGAACTGCCTGAGCCGCCTCATCCTGCCTATCCCACGCCAAAGAGAACCTGGAGGACGGAGTTTCCGGATCTTTACAAGCTTGCTGACACGGTCCTGGCCAACGGCGTATGTGATGCCACAGTCCCGGACCCGAGTCGTAACTGCAAGTTCCAGGCATGGATAGTCAACGGCACAAACCTGATGGAGACCCTCCCCAACCAGGAGAACACCCTAAAGGCCATTCAGGCTCTGCAGCTCCTCGTGGTGATAGACACCATGCCCATGGAAATCACAGGATGGGCCGATGTGGTTCTGCCTGAGTGCACTTACCTCGAGAGATATGATGATCTGAGAGTGGGCCCGCACCGTAAACCGCAGATTGCCCTCAGGGCTCCAGCCGCCGAACCCATGTACGATACCAAACCGGCATTCTATATGGCCAGGGAGCTTGCAAAAAGGCTGGGGGTGATTGAATATTTCCCCTTTGAGAAGATTGAAGATCAGCTCGACTGGCAGCTGAAACAGGCGGGAAGCAGCCTCGAGGAGATGAAAAGAATAGGGGTCAAGACCTTTGACCGCACAGCCGATAACCTATTCTTCTTTCCTGACGAAGAAGTTGAGTTTTATACTGCCACCGGGAAAATAGAGCTCTACTCAACCGCGCTGGAAGGAGCCGGCTTCGACCCGATGCCCAGGTATACGGTTCACGAGGAGCCGCCGGCCGGTTACTACCGCCTCAATTACGGAAGGGCTCCGATGCATACCTTCAGCCGCACTGCAAATAACCCGAACCTCACTGACCTTATGGATGAAAACAGCGTATGGGTAAATCCACGTGTTGCAAAAGAGTGGGGACTGAGCACCGGGCAGTATGTTCACCTGGTAAACCAGGATGGCAAAAAGTCTGAGTTTCCGATTAAGGTCAGGGTGACAGAGCGAATCCGGTGGGATTCGGTATACATGGTTCACGGATTCGGACATCAGGAGAAGAAACTGCGCCGTTCTTACGGGAAAGGGGCCAGCGACACAAACCTGATCACAAAGGTGCTTGTTGATCCCGTAATGGGGGGCACGGGCATGCGTGGCAACTTTGTGACCTTTATCACTGACCTGGCAGGAGAGGAGGTGGTATCATGAGATACGCAATGGCTGTTGACACCAAAAAGTGTGTCGGATGCAGCGACTGTGTCGTGGCATGCCAGACCGAGAACAATGTGCCGATAGGATACTGCCGTGACTGGGTGGTTGAGGTAATGGACGGCACCTACCCCCGGCTTGAGATTGAGCTTAGGTCGGAAAGGTGCAATCACTGCGAAAATGCGCCCTGTGTGAGGTGTTGCCCCACAGGTGCAAGTCATATAGTTGACGGGGGGATCGTATTGGTCAAACCGAACAAGTGCATTGGTTGCGGAGCGTGCATTGCTTCATGTCCATATGATGCCCGCTACCCGCATCCGAAGGGTTATGTTGACAAATGTACCTTCTGTGTTCACAGGGTCAGCCAGGGGATGAAACCGGCGTGTGTTTCTGTATGCCCCACAAAGTGTATGTACTTTGGTGACCTCGATGATCCCAACAGCGATGTGAGCATGGTGCTCAAAAAGCGAAAGTACAAGACCCTCATACCCGAGGCAGGAACGAAACCCCATCTCTATTTCCTAATCTGACCGGACTATGAACGAAGAACTGATTATCAGCGGACGTGACAATCTGATGGTTGACCCTCACCTGCATATCTGGCACTGGCCGATACCCCTGTACCTCTTCCTCGGAGGTCTTGCAGCCGGTGTGCTCTTCTTTGCAGCTCTCTATTACCTGATGGGGAAGGAAAATGAATACCGCTCTGCCGTGCGCCGGGTACCGTTCATTGCTCCGATAGCCCTGGTACTGGGCCTGGCAGCACTCTTCTATGACCTGCGGCACAAGGCTTTCTTCTGGCAGCTGTACACCACTATAAGGCTTGAATCTCCCATGTCATGGGGCGCCTGGACTCTGCTGGTGATAACCACTGCATCATTCATCTGGTGCGCTCTCCATATCAGGGAATATTTTCCCGGCTGGGACTGGAAATACAACTGGCTGAAGGAGCTGGAGACCTTCTTCAATAAGTACAAAAAACAGCTTGCCTGGGTGATACTTATCTTTGCCATCATCACCGGGGTCTATACCGGGATCCTGCTCTCGGCATTCAATGCCAGGCCGCTGTGGAACACATCGGTACTCGGTCCTCTCTTCCTGGCATCAGGACTCTCAGCCGGTGCTGCAGCAATAGTACTGATGTCCAAAAACAGGGAGGAGAGGCTGCTGTTCACAAAGATAGACCTCATAATACTCGGGGTGGAGCTCTTCCTGATAGTTCACATGTTCATGGGCTTCCTGGCAAGCACCCAGGTTCAGATAGAGGCGGCCGGGCTCTTCCTTGGCGGGCCTTATACGATGGTGTTCTGGATCTTTGTGGTGATACTGGGGATAATCATTCCCGGCGTTCTGGACCTCATGGAACTTCGCGGAAAACATATTCCTGCTCTGATGCCGGGCGTGCTGGTACTGCTGGGCAGTCTGATGTTCAGGTTCATCTTTGTCTTTGCCGGCCAGGTGAGCCGCTGGTTATACTGATCACAATAAAATTCAACATAAAATGAGCAACAATACAACAAATGAGAGGAGCAGGAGATACCTGAACCCTTACCTGGGCGGTGTGCTGCTGGGCCTCGTACTGCTTGCCGCCAACTTTGTCTCAGGCAGGGGTCTGGGTGCCAGCGGTGCCGTCAAGAGCGTTGTGGCAACAACCATCGAAGCGGTTGATAAGGATGCATCGGAAACCATGCCCTTTATGAAAGAGTATGCCGGATCACACAGCGGCAGCCCGATAAAGTCATGGCTGGTGTTTGAAATGCTGGGCGTCCTGGTAGGTGGATTTCTGTCCGGTGCTGTTGCCGGCAGATTGAAACTGAAGGTGGAACATTCACCGAAAATCACTTCCCGCCGAAGACTGATATTCGCCCTGGCTGGCGGAACGCTCTTCGGCTTCGGTTCACAGCTCGGCCGGGGCTGCACCAGCGGCTCAGCCCTTAGCGGGATGGGTGTACTCTCACTCGGCGGATTCGTGACAATGATGGCCATCTTCGGCACTGCCTTCGCACTGGCATATTTCTTCAGGAAACTATGGATTTAATAAAAGGAGGAAAAAATGGGACCACTGGCACCAAATGAAATAATATCGGAGAACACCAACTTTCTCCTTGCATTCTTCATCGGCATCGCATTCGGCTGGGTACTCGAGAGCTCCGGCTTCTCATCGAGCCGCAAGCTGGCAGGCATCTTCTACGGATATGATGCTGTCGTTCTGAAGGTCTTCTTCACCGGAGCCATCACCTGCATGCTCGGATTGCTCTTCATGAGCCTGTTCGGCTGGGTTGACCTTGATCTTATCTATGTCAACCCGACATATCTCACCTCTGCCATTATAGGCGGAGTGGTTATGGGAGCAGGTTTCATAATGGGCGGATTCTGCCCGGGCACCAGCTTCTGCGGCGCCGCAATAGGGAAGATTGACGGGATGGTGTTTGTTGCAGGGCTCTTCCTGGGCGTCTACGGATTTGCATTCACCTATCCATTGTGGGAGAAGATGTACATGGCAAAATACCTTGGCGAACCAAAGGTCAGTGAGAAGCTTGGCATGTCTGACGGGCTCTTCGGCCTGCTGATGATTTTGGCCGCCATCGGGATGTTTATGGTTGCCGAATGGGCTGAAAGAAAGTTCCCGAGGGAGGAATACTAGAGCTGCCATGACGCTTTTCGGATCCGGTAAGTCAGGGTCCCGGAGCCAGCTTCGATATGCGACCAGATGAACATTTTGTTTTATAAAAGGTTAAACATAAACAACAATAATATCAAAAAATGAAACCGCTGAAATTGCTTGCGTTTTTTATTATCCCGCTGGGGATAATCATTGCCGCTGTGCCGCCTGACAGGGTCAGGCACTTCAGGCTGACAGCCGACGAGCTGCTGCAGGAAGCCGGGGCCGGAGTCCAGTTTGTTTCACCTGATGCGGTGGCTGACATGCTTGTGCAGAAAGACCCCTCACTGAGACTCATTGACGTGCGCACACCTGAAGAGTATGATTCATTTCATATGGAGAACGCCATCAACATACCGCTGAGCAGTCTTCTGTCAGATGAGTATACTGATATCCTTAACCAGGATGCCTACATGAATATCTTCTATTCAAACGGCTCGGTTTATGCGAACCAGGCATGGATGATCACCAGGCAGCTCGGTTATGAGAATAATTTCGTGCTCGAGGGGGGATTAAATTACTGGTTTGGAAACATTCTGTCGCCGCAGGCGCCGTCGCAAACCAGCCCCAATGAGGAGTTTGCGAAGTACGACTTCCGCAAGAGCGCTGCTGCCGCACTGGGTGGAGGGAACATTGTAACCACAGAGGGAAGCGCAACGGCTGTCAGGGCTGCCAAACCCCCCGTGACGTCAAAGGCGAAGAAGAAGCCTTCGGGAGGGTGCTGATTTTTTGCGATAACCGAAAAATAATTTACATTTGCGCCTGCAAAGAGGCGGCCCTATAGTTCAATGGATAGAACGCGGGTTTCCTAAACCTGAAATCCAGGTTCGATTCCTGGTGGGGCTACTGAGACTGAGCGGGAGTGAGCGCGGGAGTGACATTCCCGCTTTTTTTCCCCCCGCACATCAGTTTTAATCCCTGGCTACAATTATTTTTGACGCAAATAAACGCTCACCAACCCTGATCCGGAGGATGTATAACCCGGGTGTCAGCTTCTGTACATTAAACTCCCTGTAAAGATGAGTTGTTTCACCGGCCTCGTTCATCCAGATAAGCTGACTGGCGGGGTTATATAGCTCGAGCCTTATATGTTCCGGTTGTTCCGGAATTGCCGTTATATACAGTATATCGGACACCGGATTCGGGAAAATCTTTACCGTTCCCGGGAATGCATTCAGATCTTCAATTCCGACTGATGACCGGACAACCACAGTATCAGTTGCCGTGCATCCGTGCAGATCAGTCACTCTCACCCAGTATCTTCCCCACTGTGTAACACTGTAGCTGCTGAGAACCGAATTATCCTGCCACAGGTATGAAGCAAATCCTGTGCCTGCATCAAGAGTGACGGGCAGGGAAGAAATCCTGATTGTATCCAATCCCTGGCCTATATCAACGACAGGTACCCCCCACACGTTGATATTGCTGGTTATACTGTTGTTAAGAGCATTCCGGTCAGGATCCCAGGCGACTGACACACTGAGGTCATAGGTTGCCGGAGCAGAGAAATCATATTTAGAGGAGAAAGTCACAGTAATTGAACTGTCTGGCATAATCTTATCAGCCAGTGTAATGTTCTCAGAAGCGGGGGATCCACCGTTGACTTCATAGGAGAGAGCCAGAATGCTTCCGGCAGCGATGCGGTAAAATCCCTTGTTCATTATCTCCACTGAGACATTTGTGTTTCCTGGAAGGACGCATGACGATACCGGTGATTTAATTGAGGAGACTGAAATATCCGGAAGGTCAAAGACCACATAAACACTGTCATGTGTGACACAACCGTTGTCACCGGTGACTGCAACAGAGTACAAACCTCTTCCGGGCTCACCAACAGTGAAGTCTGCAGAATTACTCCCATCCTGCCACATGTAGGAGGCATATCCGGGTGTTGCTGACAGAACAACAGGATTCAGTGACAGTATTGTGTCCCGGCCATTTCCTATATCAATAAGCGGACTACCCAGCACATCAACATCAATCGTAAGGGTGTCATTGGAAGGGATCAGGTCTGAGGAATATACAGTTGATGCTGAAATTGTATACCGGTCAGGTATGCTGAAATCCTCACCCTGTGTAAAAATATGTTCTATAACCGTGCCGTGTTCAAACAGCGCCCCTGGTGTTATGATCTCGGAGACAGCGGGTCGTCCGTTGAGTGAATATGATACGGTGATTGAAGTCCCCGGATCTATGTCCCAGTTACCAAAGTTCCTGATGGCGACCTTAATATGTTCGTCATTCCCCAGGGAGCAGGTGGTGGAAGGGTGAATAATTTCAGTTATGCCGACATCTGGAACTGCAAGTATCACCTGAACAGTTTCAAAGCCGGTACATCCATTGGCATCGGTCACGGTAACGCTGCAGACAGTTATACCCGGGGTATTGACAGTAAAGGTCCGGCCAGTGCTTCCGTCATGCCACAGGTACGAACTGAACCCGGGGCCTGCATCGAGTGTATACTCAAAACCGTGTACAACCTGGTAGTCATCACCAAGATCTACAACCGGGGTTGCAAAAATTCCCACCGGCATGAGTATTGTATCATTTTCCGGCTTCATGTCTCCGGTAACTGATGCAAAAACTGCAAAATCATACCACTGACCCGCGGCTACAGCTGTCTTCTGTACAAATGTTATATCAAGGCTGTCACCCGGGAAGAAGTCGCTGTTGAGGGTGTGCGGTTCAATTATGTCCGTACCGTTGTCGACCTTGTATCCGGTTGTAATTGTTTTGCCGGCTGTTATAGTGATATTGCCCCTGTTTATCAGCCTCATAGATACTGTTATATTGTCCGATAATCCGCAGGATGTTTCAGGTGAAAGTATCCGGGCAATCCTGATGTCGGTCACATTCAGAATAACATTGACAGTGTCAGATGAAATGCATCCATGTTCATCGCTTACAGTAACATAGTATTGTCCTGACCCTGGTTCAGTGACAACAAAGTTGTCTGATGCGGAATCATCCTGCCAGAGGTAACTGGAATATCCGGCTGGTGCAGCAAGAGGATATTCCGTTGCTGTAAGGATAATATCTGGTCCGAGATCCACCGGAGGATATCCGAATACTTCGAGGTCATAATTCAGGGTATCGTTGAGGTGATGTGTATCATCCTGGTAACGGGTAAATAGTTTGAGGTTATATGTTCCCGGCATGGAGAGATCAGCAGTAGTTGAAAATGTATAACTGACAGATGCCCCTGGTACAATCCTGGCCGGAACAAGCAGGGTGTCGCGCAGTAACGCGCTGTTTATATTGCGATAAACAAATACTGTATCACCCACTTCGACTGTGTCAGTTCCGAAATTTGTTATTTCAGCAATGACCGGGGTATCAGAGCCAAGCTCACATGCGGAAAGGGGAGCGATCAGCCGGCTGATCCCGACATCAGCAATCAGGGCAGTAATCCTGATTGTGTCAGATGCTGTACAGCCGAAACTGTTTGTTACCCTGACCCAATATTTTCCCTGTGCCGGCACATGGAATAAAGAGTCTGTTGAGTTATCCTGCCACAGGTAGTTTTGTCCCGAGGTTCCGGAATAAGCTCTGAGTGTCACGGTATCCGGCCGGACAGTTGACAGGTCGTTTCCAAGATTCACAAACGGCTTATGGACCTGAATCAGTTTCTGAACGGTGTCATTTGATACCGCCCTGTAGAAGAAAGGATCGGGTTCTATGGCATAAACCGTTGTCAGGTAATCACCGCTTGCGCTAAAGTCAAATTGCCGGGTCAAATTGAAATCCCTGGTCTCACCTGCAGCCAGTGGCTGTGAGAGGAAGATAGTTTCCTCGGCCAGTTCAATTTCTCCTGACCGGTCAATGTGATATCCAATTCGTATAGAGTCCCCGGCACTCATTGTGCCCACTCCGGTATTTCTGATTCTGAGAGTGAATCGCTGGTCGGGAGCCAGTTCACATGCGGTGAAGGGTGACAAAATATCCACAATACTGACATCGGAGGGCGCCTCATAGAGCCGTACATCGTCAAGAGCCACTCCGTCATATTGGTTGTTGAACTTATCAGCCTTGAATTTCAGTCTGAACTGAACGTTGTTGCGTCCGGCAAGGGTGGAGGACAGGAGATGTCTTACGGTCATCCATGATCCGCTTTGTCCGCTCCACCCGTCAGTGCCAAGTGCGGAGACATACTTTCCGCTATACCAGTTCCAGTAGGCGTCAAATCCGGAATTTTCTGATATGGTTATCCAGCTGTGGCCGTCATCAACCGAGTAGAGCAGTGTGGAACCGTCAGCACCTTCTTCAGTATCCACCCGGAGCCTGGCTTCAAAGACCGGGTGAATAAGGCCGGATAAGTCATAGGATGGTGAATTCAGGAGTGCCTCACTGTCACTGATAAGGTCACCGTAAAGAGTAACATCGTCTATACTCAATCCCTGGGCTGTTGTTCCAGAAGCTGAGGAAGAAAATAGTGAGAACCTGAACCTGAAGGAACCGGTTGAGGACAGGGAATCCGGGATTTCAATATGCCTGTATGTGAATTCCTGGTCCATGATAGCACTCCCACTGTTTTTCCATATGGTCACCCAGGTGGCGCCATTGTCTGAACTTGCCTGGAAACTTACCGAATCACCACTCTGAACAGTAATCATCGATTGGTATTCGACTTTTAGGTTGCTGTAACTGCTGACGTCAAATGAGGGTGAGGTTGCTGTATACTGGGTAGCAGCTGTTATTCCGTTCTCATACAGGTGCGGCAACGTTCCCCGGCCTGTAATGTCGGTTCCGATGCAATAATATCCGGAATATGCAAAATATGGAAGAAATACATAATCAGGGGTACCGCGTTCAAATTCGCCGGTAAATGTCCAACCTCTGTCAGATTCAAAGTCATCCTGGAAGATTATTGCATTTGCACTGGTAATCAGGTCACCGTATGTTGAGGTCAGCCCTGTCACCCAGCTTTTTGTCCCTGATGAGGCATTGTTGATTGTGTTTCCGGCAGGCACTCCATATTCCCACATAGGGTTTCCCGAAGGCCTCCAGTAACCGTTGCCAGACTCAAAGGTTTCAAGGCAGGGTGGAACATATGTCGGGACGATGTAAACCTCTGTTGCTATCTGGTCATTGCCGGCAAACTGGTCACCAGGGAATATTGTTTTTGCAAGCACTGATGGTCTCGGTCCCGGTGCTGATAGATCCACCCTGGTTGAAAAGGTAAAAAGTGCAGATCCGCCGACCGGGATATCATCATTCATTGTGTTTGTCACCCATGTAAGACCACCGTCAAACGAATAGGCAACCGGTACGGGATCTGTCACCGGAGCGCCTCCTAAGTTGGAAATTCTCACAGTCACGGAGTCGGATGAAGTATGTCCGCTTCCGCTGAGGGGGTAAATCCATTCTGAAACACCCACGTCGCGGGTGATGAATTCGCCTGTGAGGTAAACATCATCAATGTTCCATCCGGAGTAGTTGTTAAAGCCGTCAGTAGGCCCCATGGTGTATCTGAACATCAGATTATTTGTCCGGGAGAAGTTTTCCGGAATTGTTATATGCTGTGTTGACCACATGTAGTCATTGAGATACGATGAGCTCTCCCAGACCGGGTGCCAAGTAATGCCGTTGTCAATACTCACATCCACCGAGGCGTGGTCCCAGACTTCGATGTTCAGCTGCCTCTGGAAGAAGAGGCTGAGGTTTTTGTAATAGTAGAGGTCAAGTACAGGTGAAGTTGCATGATATGATGATGACTCGCTTAAGTCAGGTTCATACTTGTAGGGATACATCCCCAGGCCAGTGAGATCAGTCCCGAGGGAGTTGACACCCCGGAATGCTGAGGCCGGATCCGGGTTGCCGGGATCTCCGCCCTGCCCCGATGGCTGTCCGACCTCAAACTCACCTGTCAGCGTCCATCCATGGGCTCCTTCAAAGCCCTGGTAATATTGGGTTGAATACACTGTCCGCGCGCCCGCGGGAGACAATTCCACAGAGGGGTAGAGAGTGTCGTTTGCCAGGATGCTGTTGGCTGCAAGTTTTGCATCAAGTACGTGTCCATATTCAACATCGTACTTCAGGTCATAGGTCAGCCATATATATGAGTTTCCCGGCGGCAGGATATAGTTCAGCCCGGTAAATTCAGCCACTCCGCCGGTGAAATTGCCAGGTGATCCTAGCTGAGTCTCAGTACTGAATACCTGGCTGGTGGTGGAATACAGTCTGACACCTCCAGGGATAATATCATTATCGGATGTATTAAGGGAATTGAATTTTATGCTCTGAAGTCTTGCAGTATCGCTGTTGCCGAGTACCGTAAAGTCAAGCCTCATCACCGGCACATCCGGAGTTCCTGAAGCGACATACTGCGAAAACGGTTGTCTTGCATCTATCTCCCTGATCCACATCGGCTGAAGGCCTGTCGATTCCACGGTAATGTTGTCGATGCAGGTTCCGAATCCCCACCGGGTCTGCCCCTCAAATGCCAGATAATATGTTGCGGAGGGATTGGGGAGCGACAGGGTCTGAAGCTCCCAGCTGTAGACCGGGTCAAGAAAAGCATGCAGAAGCACCCATGGCGCACTTTCCGATACCTTATAGTAAACCCTGAGTATGTCCCAGCCGTTTGAACCTTCAAAATTCCACGGTATCTGGCAGAGATAAAAACTCAGTTCCACTGATGCTCCGCCGAGCAGATTCATAGGAGGGGTTATAAGTTTGGTCCGCTCATTTCCGTCTCCCTGCTTGAAGAATATTGCATTATATGTCCCCGAATATGCTGCAGGAGGATTACGGGTTATGTCCAGTTCCCAGGCAGGAACCAGCCAGTTGTTGTCATTCGGGCTATGACCACCGTTCCTGTAGCGCCATGGCTCTGTTCCGATCACACCCTCCTCTGTCCATCCATCAGGTCTGGCCCCCAGCTCGAAGCCCTCGGACAGATAAACCTGTGAATGCAGCAGAGATGCCTGAAATAATAAAATGAATATTACCAATAGCCTGGCTGATTCCGTTATCAAAGATTTCAGTCCGAACATATTACTTCTTTAATTTCCCGTCAGGGCAACATAGTTATCCGTTTTTACGTATAAATTCTAAATATGTTTAATTTTACGGACTGGTTTTGAAAACTAAACTCCGTTACCTCAAATACAAGTTAGTTGTCAGCAGTGCTTTGGCAGCATTATTGCTGACAATGTCGACTCAGGTAAATGCCCAGGTAGATACCGAGTTCTGGTTCGTTGTGCCGGAATTGTCACATCGCGGCAATACAGGAGGAACACCCGGAACATTAAGGATGGCAACGCTTGAGCTGCCCGCCACGGTAACAATCAGCATGCCGGCCAATCCATACCATCCAACTCTTAACCCGGGCGGTTTCCAGGATAGAGTCATCGATATAGCTGCAAATTCAACCGCTGCAGTCGATCTCACCTCTCTGATTGACATAGCGACTAACCCCGACAATAACCGCCTTGAAAACAAGCCTCTTACGGTTGACGGAATAAATAACTTCGGGCTGCACATCACATCCACAAACATGATTACCTGCTACTGGGAGGTAAATTATATCTACGGATCTGACCTTTGGACACTCAAGGGACGCAACGCGAAGGGAACTTTGTTCTACACACCCTTCCAGACCTTTTACAACAACAGGAACCTTACACCGAGAGCATATTCTGCAATAGATATCGTTGCCACTGCTGACAATACCCAGGTGACAATAACCCTGCCTCAGGGGAAACAGGCCAGTTTCGGCTCCCTTCTTTATTCAATCCCTGCCGGCGGTACATATACGGTTACCCTTAACAGGGGACAGACGTTTTCCGTTTTTCCGTACAATTACAGCATCTTTGCCACGGACCGGCTTGCCGGCACCAGGATTCAGTCGACCGAGGATATCTGCGTGACGGTCAAGGATGATGCAGTCGCAGTCAGCTCCCAGGGATTTGATGTGATAGGTGACCAGATAGTCCCTGTAAATATCGTTGGCAGCCATTATATAGTTCCGGACATGGGTAATCCCAACCATGTTTATGTGATTGCAACTGAAGACAATACACCAATTTATGTATATGACGGCAACAATGTGCCGATCGGAGGGTCACCCTATACTACGCTGGACCGTGGCCAGCAGGCACTTATAATCATCCCGGGAGGCTCGAAGTTCGGACGTCTGACCTCCACGCTTAATCCGACTGATCCTCCAAAGCCATTTTATACATTTCACATTGGGGTTTTAAACCAGGCCAGGGCAGGAGCCCTTGTGCCTGCCATCGGATGTACCGGAAATACCCAGCTTGCTTTTACCAGGTCACGGGATGAGAACAGATTCCATTTCTTTATTATCGTAAAGAAGGGCAACGAGGACAAGTTCCTCCTTGACGGAATAAGACAGGACGGGATCATCGATCCGGGGGCATTCGAGGAGATTCCGGGATCAGGCGGATATATGGCATGGTTTTCGAACTTGATAAGCACCAACGAACTTCCAATCGGGCAGCACCTGGTCGAGAATACCGGCGATATATTCCACCTGGGAATATTCAACGGTTTTACCGGGGCAGGGGAGGGGGGACTTTTCTACGGGTACTACTCTGATTTCGGCGGATTGAATATAGGGGCTAATGTTGCAGGTACCAACTCAATTGTTGTAAGGGCATGCTATGGTGACCCTGTTCAGCTCTATGCTTACGGGGGTACGAACTACCAGTGGAGTCCGGACACATACCTCGATGATGCGACCAGCAATCTGCCGACTGCAATTGATCTCCCTCCCGGACCGCACAACTATACGGTTGAAATATCAGGAGCATGTGAAGCAGGCACTAGAAACCTTACCGTGGAGGTATCAACACCCGTAAAGGCATTCTTCCAGACAAATGTGCAGTCAGGATGCTCACCGCTCAGGGTTGACTTTGAGGATCAGTCATCGGGTGTCGCTTTCTGGCAGTATGAGATTGACGGAATCCTCACAACCTATGACCTTGACCCTGAGACGCCATTCCAGCCCCCTCCGGGTTATCCCGAACCGTTTACAATTTCACATGTCTATACCAATTATACGAATGCTCCGATAATTGATACTGTCACCCTGCTCGTGAAAAATGAAAGTTTCTGCGCAGACATATTTACCAAGACTATTGTTGTTTACCCTGAGATCTATTCGGAATTTGAATTTGACGGGGCAACCCGTGGTTGTGACCCTCTGCCCGTCAGTTTCATAAACACTTCATCAGGCAATACAGGTACCTGGTACTGGGAATTCGGTGACGGCGGCTCTTCAATTGACCAGAATCCTGAACACACCTACAGGAACCTCTTCGGGCCTGACAGCATCGTATTTGAGGCACGCCTGATAGCAATCTCACCTTACTACTGCCGTGACACCTCGTCACATACGGTAACGGTCATGCCATATATAGAGGCCAATTTCGTGTTTGATACAGTGTTTGCCTGTACGCCTCATGATATTGTAATCAGCGACCAGTCTTTCGGAGCGGATTTTTATTCCTGGGACTTTGGCAATGGAATAACATCAACTTCTCCAGGACCAGTTATTCCGGTAACCTACATAAACAACACCGATTCTGTTGTTACATACACCGTAAAGTTACGCGTTGAGAACGATGAGGGGTGTTACGACGAAATTTCACGGGAAGTGGCTGTCTTTCCGGAAATCAGTGCTGATTTTACCCCGGACCGGACTGAGGGATGCTCCCCATTTGAGGTTGGCTTTCAGAATAATTCTGCCGGGGCTGCCACCTTCTTCTGGGATTTCGGTGACGGTGGCACGTCATCAGTGCCTGATCCGGTCCACCTCTACGAAAGGAACCTCATGGATCATGATACTACCTATGTGGTTACCCTCATCGCAACATCCTCAGAATTATGTACAGATACAGCCATTGCCTACATCACGGTTCACCCTTACATCGAAGCATTATTTGCCGTAAATGATATTATCGGTTGCCACCCCTTTGACATCACGGTTACTGACATGTCTACGGGAGCAGAGGAATACATCTGGGACTTTGGTGACGGCTCACAGGTGATCACCACCCCGGACCCGGTCTTATACCATACTTATTATAACCCGGGACCGGGGGTCGCATATTATAACCTGCGGCTGACAATACGAAACTCAGAAGGATGTTCTGATATCATGGAGAGGACAGTGACGGTTTATCCTGAGATATCTGCAAACTATACGGCCAGCGCCTTTGAAGGATGTCATCCGCTTGAGGTGGCCTTCACCAACCTTTCACTTAATGCAGCTACATATTACTGGGACTTTGGTGACGGCTCATCTTCAGCTGAGTTTTCACCGTCCCATATATTCATCAATTTCGGGATGACCGATGTTGTATACCAGGTCACCCTGACGGTTTCAAACGGCGACGGTGAATGTGTCAAGAGAGTATCCTGGCCTGTCACTGTCCACGGGAATGTGACGGCCGGAATTACTGTCCCCTCAACCTCAGGATGTACGCCATTTGAAGCGGTACTTTACAATATTTCTGTCGGCGCCACAACATTCCGCTGGGATTTTGGTGACGGTTCCGGCACTGAAACTACAGATCCTTCAGTGATAAGGCATTCTTATGTTAACAGTGACTTCGCCAGTCCACATGTCTTTAATATAACCCTGATTGCTGAAAACGCAGCCGGATGCAGAGACACAGCCGTAAATAAGGTTACTGTCCTTCCGGATATCAATGCCCTTTTTACTGCAGAGCCTGCAGAGGGCTGCCACCCTCATGATGTTGTATTCACAAACCTTTCCCGGGGAGCCGGTTCGTATCTCTGGGACTTTGGTGACGGCACTTCATCGTCAGCTGCAAACCCGGTTCACACTTTCATAAACACAGGAGATGATGATGTTACCTATTATGTAAACCTGACTGCATATTCAGACGACTACAGGTGCATAGCGGTGTATTCATTACCCGTAACGGTACATCCAGCCATAAAGGCAGGCTTCACAATTCCGGTTCAGCGCGGCTGCAGTCCTTTCACGGTAACCTTCAACAACAGCTCTGCCGGTGGTGATGAGTTTCACTGGAATTTTGGTGACGGAGCTGAAACAGTCACATACAATACCGACCCGGTTTATCATCGTTTTACAAATGATGATTTCACCAATCCTGCGACATTTACGGTAGTTCTCACGGCATTTAATGCAGAGGGATGTTCCTCCGAATTTACCAGGCCCGTAATTGTTGAGCCGGCAATCGAAGCCGGCATTTCGCCTGACATTGACGAAGGATGTCATCCGTTGGGAGTAGAATTCACAAATATCTCTTCCGGTGGTTATACATACATGTGGGATTTCGGTGACGGCACTTCAAGCGATGCCTTGTCACCTTCTCATCTCTTCACTAATTTCACTGATACAATAGTGGTGAGGAAGGTGGTGCTCACGGCAGTTTCTGAACATAACTGCATAAGCACTGACACTGTGGATATTACCATTCATCCCATGCCGAAAGCCCTGTTTGAGACTGACAAGGTGATTGACTGTCCGCCGGCAACCTTTATAATGACAAACTCCAGTCTGAATGCAGACCTGTACGAATGGGATTTTGGAGATGGTTCAGCACTCTCCGCGGGCAAAAGCGATCCCGTTCAGCATGTCTTTGACAACCAGGGAGACCAGATAGCTGCCTACACTGTTCATCTCAGGGCATCGACTCTGTACGGTTGCACTGATTCCACATTCCATACCATAAATGTCTACCCGGCAACCCGGGCAGCCTTCAGCATGAATAACGAAGGGTGCAGCCCGCTGACCGGCAGTTTCATAAATGAATCCGAGCTGGGTTATTCCTATTTGTGGGATTTCGGTGACGAGTCTATGACAACTGTAAAGGATCCCACGCATATCTTCTTTAATTTTTCAGACAGTGATACCACCTTTACTATCAGCCTTATTTCCAGCTCCAGGTACGGTTGTACGGATACGGCAACCGGTTATGTCAATGTATTTCCACAGCCTGTTGCTGAGTTTATAACATTGCCCACCCACCAGGTCTTCCCTGATGCCACGGTCTCACTGACAAATGTTACAAACAACGGCCCGTGGACCTATCTTTGGGAGATGGGAGATGGTCATTCGGTTGCCGGAGAATCACCTTCACCCTATACATATTCCTCCTGGGGCGAATTTGAAATAAGGCTTTATGTTTCTTCAGCCCGATGCTCTGACAGTATATCCCATAAAATCCGCATCTTCCCGGCTCCGCCGGTAGCATTATTTGATACAGTAATGCCAGGATGTGCACCGCTGACTGTCAGTTTTGTAAATAATTCACTTTACGGCAATTCTTACCTCTGGGACTTTGATGACGGAACCACCTCGGCAGAATTTGAGCCTGTACATACTTACAATGAGAGCGGGATATATAATGTTAAACTGACAGTTACCGGCGAAGGGGGGAGAGCTTACTATTACAGGCAGGTTGAAGTGTATCCAAATCCGGTTGTTGATTTCAGGATCTCACCTGCACTTGTAATGCTCCCTGACCAGGTGATTCAGCTGTACAATCTGTCTGAGGGAGGAAACACATATCTCTGGGATTTCGGAGACGGAGTAACATCAACAGAAATTAATCCGTCTCATCTTTATACAGAGGTTGGTATTTATGACATTAAGCTCGATGTATGGACAGAGTACGGTTGTACGGCTCAGTTAATTAAACCCGATGCTGTCACAGTTGTCGGTAAGGGACTGATAGTTTTTCCCAACGCCTTTACGCCTGACAGGATGGGACCTAACGGAGGGGCTTATGACCTTAACGAACCCGAAAAGAATAATATCTTTCATCCATATTGGGAAGGTGTTGACAGGTATCACCTGGAGATCTTCAACCGCTGGGGTACTCTGATTTATGAGAGTGATGATGTTATGACAGGCTGGGACGGATACTACCAGGGAAGGCTATGCCAGCAGGGAGTGTATGTCTGGAAATGTACCGGCACTTTCACGAACGGAGAACAATTCAGCCTTGTGGGGGATGTAACACTCCTTTACGGTCCGCAGTAACTACCTGCAGCTTCTGCGGGTCACTATCTTCCCGATACATCTGTTGTGAAGCTGACCTCCTTCCCGTATACAGTCAAATTGCCACTGATGGCATATGCCCTGACAAAGTAAGTTGTGCCAGGAAGAAGGTTTATTATATGGCTTGAATATGATCCCACTCCTATTGTTACGGTAAAAACCGTACGTTCATCTGAAATTGTCGGGGTTCCGGACTGAGAGTAGCAATGGCCGTAGCTTTTAATCCCGTCACCGAGGCTGAGGATATGCCCTGCAATGTCGGCCGTCGTGGCTCTGACGGCTGTTATTTCCCCTGTTTCCACCTCTGCATATCCGCCTGTGCATGAGTTCAGGAAAAGGCTCAGGGCTGCCAGCAGGAGAAGATTATTGGGAAAGTTTCTGATCATTTTTTCAATGTTCATTTACAGTACTTTCCATATAAATACTGTTTATGTATGGAAGTCTGTTATATATCATTATCTATAACGCAGAAATACCCTGTTTTATGTTATAATAGCCACCATCAGGATCAAAGCAGTAGTGGTAATATCTTTCTGACACCGGTGCCGATGACTGCAGGTCAAGCCTTTAGAGCCGGTGCATTACAGGGTGGATAAAAAGTGAAACAGAATGTATCGCTGCATGGTAGAGAGGATTGGTCAGCAGCGAAAGGGTCTCCTTCCTGGCAACTATTTTTTCACATATATAAGCTCATGAATCGATGCGATCTTGCCTTTCTTGTCATAGTTTTCGGAGCGTACGATTCCGATACCTGGTGCATACCACTCCACAGTATGACCTTCGGTTTTGATGAAAGCCATCTTTGAAAATGTGTTATATGAAACCTTGATACAGTCAAAGGTTCCTGCCGGGGTGATGATCTGCTCGAGAGCATCAACCTTCCTGTTGGTAAAATCAGAAGTCATGGTAACGGGTATCGGGCCTGTCATCTCCAGTGTGAATGAGGCATTCTTTAATTGCTGGCCAGGAGCCATAACGGCCGGTAATTCCATATCAGTTGAGGTGATTTTAAATTCACCCAGCTCGGTAAGATTCATTGAGCCCAGAAAGCTTTTCATGTCAATGAAGAAATTATCGCCGTCACACCAGACTGCATAGTCAAAAGTAATTGTAGTGTCTTCATGGGTATCAAAGACTGAAGCCCTGATCGAAAGCTTCAGATTGCCGTTTTCTGTCTTCCGGCCTGTTACCAGCAGTTCAGAGGAACCCTCCTGTTTTCCTGGCTTTGAATAGTAGTTATACCCTACCCTGGTACCGACCTCAGAGGGGAAGTAAAAGACGCAATCCTGAGCAGTCAGTGTACCGGTCGCCAGGAAGAGGGCCGCATAGGCTAAAAACCTTTTCATAATCATATTCGTGATGTTTTGGTGTTAATAATCACTTAGTAAATTAATAAAATCCACCGGATACATCCGCTAGCTCAGCTCATGTCAATTGCTCCCGAATCCGGAGCATCATCAAATACCAGCCTCAGCTCCTCGGCAAATTTCATAATGTGTTCCAACCATGCACCATACCTGGTTCTGAATTCAAATGATTCATATTGGATCCTGTTCACTTCATCCTTAATTTCATTTTGCCTTACAAATGTGGGCATATATTCATACAGAAACCCCCTGTAAGCATTAAGATAATCTCTCCTGATGTGAGCCATCTCTTCGCACCGGTCCATTTCCATTGCCCGGATCCTTTCCTTCAGCTCAGCTGTGTTTCTGCCGGCGGTCTGAGCCTCTGTGTATTCTCTGGTAAGCTCATTGAAAGGTTCGTCGTACTTAATTATCAGATTGACCTTTGCATCACGATAGACCGTCCATATTTTTAAGAATGAGACGTTCACTTTTTGCTGAAGCTCCTGCATCTTTTCATTCAATGACCGGCCTCTCGCAGCTGCCGGACCATCGGGATCAGCCATCGCCATGTTAAACTTCCCGTTGGCCACCGCGTCTTCCCAATCATTATTTTCCTGCAGCAGCACTCCCTTCATACGGTCAATGAGCGGGTTCAGGCTGTCAGACCATTTTGCAATCGCTTCGGGTGTTTGTATACATATATTTTCAGGGAGGGGAGAAAGCCATTTCAGGTACTCCTCCGGGGTGTTCTGGGCTATCAGTCCGCACAGTGGGAGCAACAGGATCAGCAGGAAGCAGGTAGTTCTCATGGTTGTCAGATATTGGTTCCGGGTTACAGCTTAATAAACTCAACCCTGCGGTTCATCGCTTTGTTGGCGGGGGTGTCATTTGAGGCAACCGGCCTGGTTTCACCGGCGCCTTCGGTTTGCATGCGTGATGCATCAATGCCGAATTTTGAAGTCAGTTCATTTCTGACCGACTCAGCACGGCGTTTCGAGAGGTTAAGGTTAAGGGCATCATCACCGTCGCTGTCTGTATGACCCACAATTTTTACCTTCACGGAAGGATTTTCCTTGAGCACTGTTGCAATATCATTCAGCGTTCCGTATGACTCGGGTTTGATATCGGCCTTGTTGACATCGAACGTGATGCCATATGTTGTCAGTCTCCCTTCAGTGATCAGCTTGCTGCGGGTGTCAGGGGCAGCAGTGGTAATTTTGATATTGGTGACCATTGGCCAGGAAGCCCTGTCCCAGCCTGAGAACAGGAGCTTATTGAATTTTGTATGGGCATAAATGTTTGTCGGTACATCAAGCACCTTTGCCCCCTGGTGATATATCCTGGCCCTTCGCTTCTGGATCCATATAATAACATGGTTGACCTGTTCGGTAATCACCGGATTCTTTGAAGCCTGACCGTTTATCCAGTCTCCCTCAGGTTCGTTGGTATATCCCTTTGTTTCCCATCCTTCACTTCCAAGGATAATGTGGAAGCCGCTTTTCCCGGGGTAAAGATCGTCATTGATCTCTTTCGGGTTTTCCGGGTTCTCCTCAAATAGTGTGAATACAATTCCGTGACGGTATTCTTCGTCAGGGATGATATCGAACTCAACTATGAAGTTATCTGGAAATGCCACTGTCTTTGAGTAACAATATACGGCATCTTCTCCGTTTATATGGAGCCATTTTCCGGGAGCGATATTAACGGTTTTGACCTCACCGCTGCCGTTGGAGGTCCACAGTGCCGGGAAATCGCCAACGGCGTCCTGGCTAAAGTCCTCGAAGTAGAGTATCCTGTCACCGGGAACAAAGTCGTACTGGGTGTAGCTTTCAACTTTCTGCTTCTGCGGTTTTGCCGGCTGCTTCTCTTTGTCTTCCTGTTCTACGGCATCAGCCCCGGTTTCAGAGTCATTTTCCTCGGCCTCTTCCTCATCGCCACTGTCTCCCTTTTTCTTTTTGAAGAGGCTGCCTATACCCTCTTCTATCTTGTTGAATCCCTCATCCACTCCCTGCTCTATCCTGTTGTTTATCCTGTTGGTACCCTGCTCCTTTAAGACCTCCTTTGGCTTGACTATCTGGGCATTGACAGCCTGGTTCAATAACAGCATGGACATTATCACAAGTATTGTGAAAAACACTCTGATCTTCATAATTCCGGTTTTAGTGAAAATAATAACCCTAAAACAGGGAATAATTCTACAGGTGGGATAGTAAAAAACCGACATATACATGTCTGACCTGCCGGGATCACTTGCCGCTGAAGATTCTCGCCATGCTGAGGTTTCTCCTGAAAAAAGCCCTGGGTGTTTCTCCGGTTATTGATTTGAAGTCCTTTATCATATGGGTCTGATCGAAATAACTGCCCAGGAAGACCATATCCTGGTAATCTATATTTCCGCCTTTTGAGGTTGTCTCCCATAGAAAATTGATTCTGATGAGGCGAATTAGCATTTTCGGCGTTGCCCCGAGCCGGTCACGGAATCTCCTCTGGAGTGTCCGTTCACTGACCTGAAGCTCATCAGTGATGTCATGAAGAGTGGTATTGATTCCTTTCCTTATTATAAGGTCATAGCTCCTGTCAGTCTCGTCAGGAATGTACCGGTGGCGCCAGTTGCTGCTGATGAAGGAGGAAAATATGTCCATCCTTGCAGCGTCTGACCCGCCGTGACTCATCTCCTGCCAGACAGGTGAAAGAAGCTTTTCAGGTGCCGGAACCCAGATATCTTTACGGGGAGCAAGGCTTATACCGAGAAAACGTGAAAGTACTGTCGGCCTGCAGGTGATGATCATGGAATCAATCCCCCCTGGCAGACAGATTGAGTTGGCCGTAGGTGTGAGGGGCGCAATAAAGACCGGAGGAAGTGTCTGGTCTATGGGGGAGACCATCCTTGGCCGGTTCCGGAAATGAAACACTATTGACACATCCTCACGCGGCACAAACTTGTCTGTAAGAGCCTCTTTGCCGTTGTAAGTTATGAATTCAAACTGTTTTATCAGCCAGGACAGCTTCTCTTCCGGCCGGTAATACCTCGCCTCAGGCAACATTGTTCAGAATGGTTCAATAGTTGCCGGCAATTTAGAGATTATTTCAGACTGTCAAGCCTGCGAATGTCATCATCCTGTATTTCGAAGTTGATATCGAAATTCTGGCGGATATATTCAGGATGAACTGATTTGGGGAGTGGTAGTGCCCCTTTTTGCAGTACGTACCTGACCGAAATCTGTGCCACGCTTTTGCCGTATTTTTCTGCGATGCGCGCTATCTCCGGATCGTTGAGGATCTTGCCTGTGGCCAAAGGTGAATATCCTTCGATCAGGATATTGTTCCTTTGGCAGAATTCCGTGATCTCCTCCTGTTGATGGCCGATGTGCAGTTTTATCTGGTTGACCATGGGTCTGATATGGCATTTACCCAGGATTGATTCAATATCCCTGACGTTGAAATTGGATATACCGATTGACCGTGTCTTGCCGCTTTCATAAAACTCTTCCATTGCCTTCCATACCCCGATGTTCTCCTTAGTATAATCAGCGCCGATCTCTGACCAGGGCCACGGGGCATGGATCAGATAAAGATCAATGTAATCCAGGCCGATGTTTTTCATTGTCAGTGAAGCATGCCTGACAGCCTTTTCATAGCTTTTTATCTCTGCAGGCAGTTTTGAAGTAACAAATATCTCGCTGCGGGGGATGCCCGAGTCAAGAACTGCCTTGCCCACGCTGGCCTCGTTGCCGTATGCCTGGGCAGTGTCAATGTGACGGTAGCCTGCTTTAAGGGCTTCTCTTACTGAGTTGTATGTAACTTCACCTGAAGGAATCTGCCAGGTCCCGAATCCAATCGCCGGAATTGTAACGCCATTCGCAATCTTAAAAAAATCTGTTTTATTCATTTGAGTTAATTATATGATCACAAAAATAAACAGAGGACCGGCTCTTTTGTTCCCGGCAGGTTTGCTGTCAGCACATGGTCAGGACGGCAGGCCGGTTCAGCACGGCACTATTACCGGCAGGTAAACTGGTGAGACTGATGTTGCAGCTGTAAACGGGGAGCCCCTGACCGCCCCGGGAATAATTACTTCGGCGGAAATACCCGGTAAACCTTTCTTCAGATGATCATGAAGATCATTATTCAGGTTGAAGAACTTATTTTTTGCACGAGGTAATTTTCCCGGTCCTCCGAAAATAGTAAATTCACCGATCAAACAATAATTACTATGCTTAAAGGTATTTCTCCACTTCTCTCGCCTCGGTTGCTTGAGGTTATGGCCTTGATGGGTCATGGTGATGAGCTTGTCCTGGCAGACGCCCACTTCCCCGGCGAAAGCATCGGGAAGAGGGTGGTAAGGGCAGACGGATTGCTCATTGCTGACCTGCTTGAGGCAATTATGCCGCTCTTTGAACTTGACAGTTATGTTCCACATCCTTTGATTATGATGGAACCTGTTCCCGGTGATGAGGCTGACCCGCTGGTTGAGGCTTCATATATGAACCGGATCAGAAAAGAAGCTCCGTCAGTTCCTCCGGTCAAACGTCTTGACCGATTCGCCTTCTATGAGCGTGCTTCAAAGGCATTTGCAGTGGTTATGACCGGGGAGGCGGCAAAATACGGGAACATTATACTCATCAAGGGAGTAACGCCCATATAGAAAAAGCCCCGGAACAACATCCCGGGGCTATTGCCTGACGGCCGTAACTCAACACCGGCGCGTCATCCCTAAAACCACTAACCAATCTATTTAAGCAACCACATAAGCTTGTTGATCTCATCATAACCCTCATACTGCCTGTCGAGGGCTTCAATAAGATTTTCCCTGTTATAATTTGTTTCCGATGAAGGATACAGCCACCTCATCGGGAGACCGCCCGGGTTGTTTTCATTGAGGCTGGTTTCCGGATTGATCGGGAACTCCGGATAAGCAGTCCTCCGGTACTCAAAGTAACTGTACTGTGCATCCTGCATAAAATTAAGCAGGTAACGCTGCATCCATATCTGTTTCAGCTGATCTTCCTGTTCAGTCTTGAAGGCTGCCTCTCCAGTCAGATAACCGTCAATATATGCCTGGTCGATCGTCATGGTATGTGCATAGGTGCTGTTGACAGTAAGGAAATGTCCGAGTGCAGCCTTAACTCCCTGTTCATAATACTCCTGTGCTGTTCCCGAGGTAATCCATCCAAGGATCCTGGCCTCGGCAAGTATCAGCTGTTGTTCTGCGTAGGTCATGAGCCGGCGTGGTTCGGTAGCTTCCTCCTGCAGGTAGCGCTTGTTTAGCAGAGAGTATAATCCGGCGCTGTGACCGGCGTTCATCGTGGCATAATCAATTGAAACATCCACACCTGTATAGGCTATCGGATCAACCTCTGTAAAACCGGCAATTATCTGTGCTGCTGCTGGTTCTGCATAATAATACATCCGCCTGTCATTCAAAAGCTTGAGATTATCGATCAACAATGAGCTCATGACAGTCCTGCTGGTGAAGAGGTCATTTGTACCGGATAACGGGTGTTTGTTCTGAGTTGAATAGTTAACACCCAGATAACCGGTAGAGGGCTCCATCAGGTAACCGGCATTAACAATCTCGGCAAAGCGTGATTTTAAATTGAGAGAGGTGACGTTCTCCTTCTTGCTGAGGGTCATAAGAACCTTTAGTGCTGTGGCATTGACTGCCCTGCGCCACTTGTCCGGGTCACCGTTAAAGGGTGTCGGGTCGCCGTTGAAGGCTACTCCCTCCGAAAAGAATTTGTCAGCTGCCTTCAGTTCGTTGAGGATACCAAGGAATATTTGCTCCTGGGTATCATATTTTGGCCTGTAAAGACCATCTGCTCCCTTGCTGGCCTCTGAATACGGCATATCACCGACTTCCATTGTGAGTCTGAAGAAGCGGTAAGCCCTGACGAAGCTTGCCACACCTTTGTAGGAGTTTTCCATGACCGTACCTTCTGCTTCCTCCAGCATCTGCTCAAGGTTCGGAAGTATAAGGAGGCCGTCAAAGTAAGTGGCCCCGATGGTATTATATTGTGTTCCCAGCTGACCCTCGTTGGCATAACCTACATATTTGGGCAGGGCGTTGTCTGAAATCATCGTCTTGCCGTCACGGCCGCTGAATGCAGTTACGTTCAGTATAGCCTTTGTGCATAGCATTGAAGCGCTTGCCGTAGTGGTTTTATTCGGGTCAGTGTTGAATTCCTCGAATTTGTTGCATCCGGCAAGAATAAGGGCCATTGCCAACACGAGGAGCGTTATATTCTTTATCTTTTTCATCATCCTGTTTTTTAAATGATTAGAAACCAATCTTCAGGTTCAGCCCCAGGTATCTGACTGCCGGGTCAATAAAGTTTTCAGAGCCTCCATCAGGATCCGAATACTTGAATTGTTTGGCCCATAAAATCACGTTCTGGCCAATTGCAGAAACGGATACTCCACCGAGGCCGATCCTGTTGCAGAATTCCTTTGGCACGTTGTAGGTAAGCGCCACTTCACGTATCTTGAAGAAGGTGGTGCTGTATGCATCTAGTACAGAGGGTGATCCGCCCCATGCGGTTCCTTTATGCATGGCTTCGGTATAGGTCTTGTAGGTTACGGGGATATCATTTGGTGCAAAAACCCTCGTATCACTGGTAATGTTTCCGTAAGTGTCATAGGCGACAGATCCTTCGATAACCTTGACGCCGGTACCGATATAGTTCTTGGTGCCGGGCTGGGTGGCATCAAGGTAGCGTTCAGGCACTACTGAACCCGGATGTGAGCCTGCTCTCCACATATACATCTCGGTAGTGGTCTGTGCTATTCCTCCTACCCTGCCATCGGCGGAGACTGACAGAGCCCAGTTCCTGTACCTGACCCTGTTGCTCAGGCCCCAGATCCACTTCGGATCATAGTTGCCGAATTTTGAATCATAACCGGAGTAGAGAGGCAGTCCGTTATTGTGAATAATGTTTCCTTCGGGATCTTTCTGATAGTCCGTGAGCACATAGTGGTCAGTTCTGGCACCAACCTGCACCCATGGTTTGTCAGCCGAATAAAGCGAATCAAGCTCCAGGTAATAGGTTGCATAGGATGACCAGTTGACAGCCATATCCCACTGCCAGTTTTCAGTTTTTACCGGTGTCACGTTTGCTTCAATCTCCACACCTTTTCTGGCCCACTCCTCATCTATGTTCAATAGCCTGTTGGCGAAGCCGGAAGCGGGAGTGATGGGTGCAAATTTTATAAAGTCATACATCCTCTTCCTGTACCAGGTCAGGTCAACAGATGCCCTGTTGTTGAACAGGTTGACCATTGTCCCGATCTCGAAGGTTCCTGCTGACTCGGGAAGAAGGTCTGTTCCCCTGATTGTAGTGGGCAGAGACGCTGCACTGAGTGTTCCCCAGGCATTGTTTGTAATGGTATACACTGAATTGATATCAAACACTTTGGCTGGTGTCTTGTAGGAAGTCCATGAGCTGCGTATCTTCCAGAGTGAGAGCCAGTCAAGTTCCGGAAGCAGGTTTGATGCAATGAAGCTTCCGGATACTGACGGATAAAGATAGGACCTTGTCGTTTCCGGAAGGGTTGAGCTCCAGTCGTTCCTGAGGGTTGCCTCTGCATAAATAAGGCTATTCCAGGAGAGGGCGAGCCTGCCGTACAGGCTGTTGACCTGCTGGCGGCTGAGGGTTGAGCCGACCACTGCAGGGTTGATTGATGCCTTCAGGGAATAGAATCCCGGGATGGAAAGGCCACCCTGTGTCCGGGCCTCGATACCGTCATCCTGGCGGAAGAATACAGTTCCTCCGGCAAGAGCGCTGACTGTGAAATCATCGAATGTCTTGTCAGCAGTAAGCATCAGGTCATTGTTTATGCTGAATCCCCTGCTGAGGCCCAGGTTGTATGACCCTCTCTGCGACTCACCCCAGACCTGGGTCCCGCCCGGGATAACGGTTGCGACTCCTCCGCCCTGGAAGGATCCCTTTGAGATCCTGACTTCCTGACGGTCGCTGTAAATGTCATATCCGCTGCGCAGGATTGCTTTCAGCCACGGCAGGATGTCATATCCCATGTCAAGGCTGACATTGAAGACATCCTTGTTGATGCTGTGGATCCTTTCGTACCGGTCAAAATATGGATTATTGTTGGTACTGGTATAACTGCTGTTCTGTACTTCATCCGGCACAACCCAGTAGTCTTCATATTCCCTGATGTCATAGTCAGGGGCAGACCATACCAGGATGTTGTACATAGGGTCATATCCGGTATAGCCGCTGAAGCCAATGTTCGGGGATGTCTGTTTATTGTAGGCGATCGAGGATGACAGGGAGAATTTGTCTATTCGCATATCCCCGCCAATAGTATATGTCATCTTGTTGAACATGGAATTGGGATACTGGCCCCTGTTCTGCACGGTGGTGGCCGATGCCCTGAGGCTTCCAAGCTCACTCTGCTGTACTATGCTGACATTGTTGTTGAGAATGAATCCCTGCTGAAGGAAGTTCTTGAAGTTATCCTTGCCGATGGGCAGGTAGGGCATAAGCTTCAGTGATTTTGAGACCGGATCCCACTGAATGACTTCCCTGCCGTCGAGGGGTACACCCCAGGATCCGTCTCCTGAGCGGGCATAGGTATTTGTAGAGGTATTTACCACACGGCCATATGATGACTGCATTTCGGGGATTGCCAGGTAACCCGCAGTGAACATCGTGCTGCTGTTCAGGGTGACTGTGAGACCGGTTTTGTCGGCGCCCCTCCTGGTGGTTACCATTATTGCTCCGCCACCGCCTCTTGACCCGTAAAGTGCAGTTGCAGTGGCCCCTTTAAGTACGCTGATGTTTTCAATATCATCTGATGGCAGATCCCGGAGGGTCATATTGCCGTAGGGTACACCATCAATGACGAGCAATGGTTTTTCGCCACGGACGAATATCTCAGGTTCAGAACTGAACTCGGAGCTGTTCCTGATAAGCATTCCTGCTACTTTGCCGGTCAGGGATGTTCCCATGTCAACGCCCTTGACTGTTGAGACCACGTCACCGGAGACCTTCTGCACCGCATAGCCCAGTGCCTTTTCTTCCCTTTTGATACCCAGGGCAGTAACGACAACCGCATCCATGCCAATGAGCTCCTCATTAAGGACTACATTGAAGACAGTCTGTGATCCGACGGGTATCTCTGCGGTTTTCATCCCGATAAATGAAAAAATGAGAATGTCAGAAGGCTGGACACCCTCAAGGGAGAAGCTGCCATCCATTGCCGTTGCCGTTCCAAGAACCCTGGCCTTGACTGCAACCGTTACTCCGGGCAGAGGCTCTCCCTTGGGATTGGTAACCTTTCCTGTCACTGTCAGTTGTTGCAGTATAGTTCCTTCAGCCAGGTAACCCGGGGCCAGGATGATCTTCCGGTCAATGATGGTATGGGTGACGTCCGTTCCTGCGAACAGTTTGTCCAGGATAGCGTCAATCAGCTGATTTTCGGCTGAAATTGAAACCTTCCGGTCAGTGTCCAGCAATTTTTCATTGTAAAGGAAGAAGAATTCCGATTCTTCCTCTATCCTGTCAAGCACTGTTACAAGCCTTTCATCGGCCATGTTCAGCGTTAGTCTTGTCTTCTGGGAATATGCGTCAGTGGCATATACCTGCATGATACTGAGCAGCAGAAGTCCGATTGCTATTCGCATTGTTAGAAGGATTTTTTTCAGGGGCCGGCTATATGTCCACCCCCCGGGATTGGTTTTTTTCATAACTTTGAAAGTTTTCAGGTTAAAAAATATCGTTCAATGATGTTTTTTAAGGAAATCGTTGCCGCGATTTCCTTTTTTTTGTTTCAGACTATGGGCTGTGTATTGTTTTCATGGGATCAGGGATTTGGTCAGGGGTTTATCATTTCAGATAGATTTTTATAATACTCTTGGTATATATTGAGTCTCCTGCTATTTGCCTGGGCGTTATTTCATACCTTATGGGAGAGGTCATACCCAGGAATTTAAGAACCTCTTCGAGTGAGTCATCCTCAAAAGTGGCCCGGAAGGAATATTTTTCCAGGTCTTCGTCCATCAGCTCGACCTTAACATTATACCACCGTTCAATTCTTCTGGCAACTTCTGACATGCCGTCACCTCTGAAGACCAGTTTTCCGGTGGTCCATGAAGAATACTTGGAAGGATCGGCCGTGCTCCTGGTCACCTTGCCATTTTCATAAACAAGTCTTTCTGAAGGGCTCATTACCATCCCATCCTTGTAATTGCCGCAGCTGACCAGCACTTTCCCGCTTTCAAGCACGATCTCGGTGTAATCCTCTTCCGGGTAGGCACTTACATTAAAGGTTGTGCCCAGAACAGAAAGATCCAGATCTCCTGCATCAATTGTAAATGGGTGCTTTGGATCCGGAGCCACTTCGAACCATGCTTCACCGGTAAGGACAACGGAACGTTTTTTCGAAAATGGCATTGAATAAGCAATGGTTGAGCCGCTGTTGAGCATTCCTTCCGTACCGTCAGGAAGAACAAATGACACTCGCGAACCGGCAGGTGCATATATGGAGGTCGCGGGCCGGATGCCTTCGGTGCCGGTCCGGTCACGGAGAAGCAGGAAGCCTGTTCCGGCAAGTAATGGAATCATTATTGCTGCAGCAATTTTTGAATAAAGTGTCATGAATCTTACTACCGGCTTTCTCACCTCGTAATGTTCATTCAGTCTGATCTGGTGGTGTATCCTGTCAAGGAGGGGAGATAAATTTACCCCCTGATCAGCTTCTCCATGCGCAAAAGTATTCCAGTCTTCCTCAAGCATTCTTCTCAGGTCCTGATTGCTTTCTCCCGCAGCCATGATGGCAATTGCCTCATCAGATTCAGCCTCTCCGGTGCTGTTGTTAAGATAGCCTGACAGTATCTCTCTTTCTCCTTTATTCTTCAATGTCATCAAGTAACTATTTTGTGTCACCGGGAGTTTTCTGTCCCTTTCAGACCAGTAATACCCGCGACGGTTTGAATTCTAATATGAAAAAAGCGAAAATTTTTCTGGCAGACCTCCAGGAGGCAGTCAGATTAGAAAAAGAGAAACGAAAAGCAGGCAGGCAAAGCTCTCTCCGGACAGCCTTGACCTGATCATCTTCACTGTTGCCGAGACATAGTTGTCAACAGTACCCGGTGAAAGACCCAGATCTGCCGCAACCTCTTTCGATGGTTTACCGTCAATCTTGCACATGATGAACGCCTTTCTCTGTCTTTCCGGGAGGTCGGTGACGATTTTTTCCACCTCCTCCAGCAATGAATGAAAACCGGCACTCTCTTCCACGGAATTATCTGAGCTGCTTACGGTGTGCATTGATTCTTCAATATATTTCCTGAGATAGCTCTTCCGGCGGAAGAGCCTGCAGATCTCATTATAGGCAATTGTAAAGAGAAATGATTTGAAAGAGAGATCCCTTTCAAGCCTTTTCCGATTTTCCCATACTTTCATGAAGACAGACTGAACAAGTTCCTCAGAGTCTTCCGGTGATTTGAGATACTTCATGCTGAAGGCATACAACCGACCGGCATAGATGTCGTACAGCATGTCAAATGCCTCCGGATCTCCCTTTTTCAACCTTTCAACCAGTTCAGTCTCCGCTATATTCACATACTGGAAATTGTATCGCTTCAAATATAATCAGATAAGTCATATTAATACCGTCATTAAAGCCTGAATCTTATGACCTGGCGTAGGATGACCTGCATGAGCTGACAGTGTTATGATATTGAATTAAAAAAATTACTTTTATGATCAGGTGATGTTGAATTATAATTGAACTGAATTCAAAATGAGAAGAACTATTTTTTTGATCCGTTGTGTTATTCTCCTGACTCTTATTATATCCCTTGTTCCAGGTACTGCCTATGGCCAGCGCCTGAAATCAGGACCACAGGACCTCTCTTTTTTCTCATCGGTTGATGACACTGACCAGCCATACTCAGTTTATATCCCGGAGAATTTTGATGAATCCAGGTCCTACCCGCTGGTGGTGTTTTTGCACGGTGCCTGGTCTAATCATCGTCTTGGGATAAGGCGTCTCTTTGGCGTGGGCAACAGCCAGGGATATGACTTCATCAAACCGGGAAACGTGGCGTTTGAGAATGATGTGGAAGCGACGAGGTACTATCCTCCCTTCCGGCCTGTTGATTACATAGCAGCGGCGCCACTGGCGCGGGGTACAGCAGGCTACCAGGGCGTGCCTGAGCAGGATGTCTATGATATGATTGATGACCTGAAGACACGGTTCCGCATAGATGAGGACCGGGTCTATCTTACCGGCCTCTCAATGGGAGGTGGCGGAACGCTCTGGCTCGGGCTGACCCGCCCGGATGTCTGGGCGGCCATCGCTCCCGTCTGCCCGGCACCACCTGACGGAACGCCAGAGCTGGCCGGCAACGCTGGCAACCTTCCGGTGCACCTTTTTATTGGAGACAAGGATTTCCTGTATCAGACTGCCACTGATTGGAAATTAAAGTTTGAGAACTCCGCCCTCAGGCTTGACTATGTTGAATACCCCGGCGTGGGTCACAACAGCTGGGAGTGGGCTTACAAGGACGGCTTCATCTTCGACTGGTTCTCGCAATTCAAAAGAGATCCATTCCCCGGAAAAGTATCCTTTACCACAAAATGGTTCAGATACAATAAGGCTTACTGGGTTACTGTGGATGACATGGTTCCCGGTCAGGCAGCAACGATAGAGGCGGGTTTTACAGGACCCAATGCTGTTACTGTAGCCGTCACGGGAGTAAATGCATTTACTCTCAGTCTTGAGGGTCATCCGCAGTTCACAAACGGGAAAAAGGTTTCTGTAACTCTCAACGGGAAGCCCTTCACCGTCAAAAGCGCCGGTGCGGTATCATTCATGCTCACGGACGGAAAATGGGAGAACCGGCGCTTCACCCCGGGACTGACATCAAAGCAGAAAGGGTCGGAAGGGCCTCTTTCCGCTGCCATTATCGGGAGCCATATTTATGTCTACGGCACTGCCGACAATCCGCCTGCCGACGTTCTGGCTGCCAGACAGGCACAGGCCATGGCTGCAGCCGACTGGACAGGAATGGGAGGACGAATTATGGTGTTCCCCCGGGTGGTGGCTGACAAAGATGTAAGACCAAGTGACTATGTAAGGTCAAACCTTATCCTGTTCGGAACACGTGAGACAAATTCGGTAATAGAGTACTTTGCGGACAGGCTTCCGATGCATCTTGACCCGCAGGCCGGGAATTACGGTCTTGTGTACATCTTCCCAATGAACAGGCACTATATCCTTGTCAACTCCGGCCTCCCCTGGTGGACACCGCTGAAAAGCCAGACGGCACTGGAAGGATTTGCCTTCAGCGGGGCAAAAATGGAAATCCTTAAAAAATACCCGGACTTCATACTCTTCAAGGAGACACCTGACAATGTAATTGCCCGGGGCAGTTTTGACAATAGCTGGAAGCTTCCGGCTGATGTGGCCGGGTTACTGAAGGCAGACGGGACGGTGAAACTGAACTAAAGCCAGGTAGCCCGAAAACAGGCTCTGACCCGTTGCCGGCAGGCGTACCCAACATGGAAAAAATTTTATTGATGGAGGAATATAATAAATGGCTAAGAGAAAAGTAATTGTGCTATTAGTGGTTATCATGACACTGACTTCAGTCTCTCTCCCAGGACAACATATCGGGGTGATTGCTGACAGGACAGATGTGGGTCGTAATGAGACTATAACAGTAACAGTAAAAGCTGAAGACGAGAACGGTGAGCCTGTGCAGGCTCTGATTACCATATCTGCCGTGCATGCAAGGCGCAGTTCACATAAAGGATTGTCAGGCGCTTCAGGCGGCGATCCCGGAACAAACGCCTCACATCGTGATGTCTTAAGCATGATACAGCAGATCAAGCCTTTCAGACTGACAGACAACAGGATAATCTTTACAAGTGTGGCACCGGATACAAACGGCAGGCAGGACGGTGCACTTATAGTGGTAGACGGGATCATGCAGGGCCAGGATTCAAGGACAATTGAAAACATGAATCCGTTAGATATCGATCGGATAAATGTCTCAACTGAATTCACAGATATTCAAAGATATACAGGATTCAACACCACAGGGGTGATAGAAATCTGGACAAAGACCGGGAGAAGCTCATCAGTACGTACAGGTGCAGCGGTGGATTCAGATAAAAATGCAAACATAGACGGAGCAGAGACTCTGAAGAATGCTGCCGACAGCATAGCTTCCGCCAGGTCAGGAAAGGTAATTCTGCGTGATATGGAAGTAAGAACGGATGTTTCAGGCAAGGCTCATCTGGATATTCCATCAGGAAGAAAGAGCGGCGAAGTCATAATAATTGCTGAGTACCAGCCAGCATCAGGTAAACTGGAAAATGAAACAGTAACGGTAAAGGTACGATAGGGCTCTTCAGGTTTTGGTTTTTACACTATGTGAAATTTGACTAATATTGCGCCGAAAATCGGTAAAATGAGAAAAATCACCAGCGTAGTATTTGATATCGGAGGGGTACTCATAGACTGGAACCCGAGACACCTTTTCCGCAAGGTATTCAAAACCGAAGAGGAGATGGAGTGGTTCCTCGCCAATATCTGTACCTATGAATGGAACGTTCAACAGGATGGAGGCAAGCTTTTCAGTGTCGCAACTGCCGAGCTTCAGGCCAGGTTTCCGGAGTACAGTGACAAAATCGCCCTTTATTACGGCCGCTGGGAAGAGATGCTTGACGGGGAGATAGAAGGGACGGTAAAGATATTCCGTAAGCTTAAATCGGCCGGAATGCCCCTTTACGCCCTTTCCAACTGGTCACATGAAGCATTCCCCGTGGCGTATAACCGTTATGACTTCATGAAGGAATTTGACGGCCTGGTGGTCTCCGGTTACGAGAAGCTGCTCAAACCTGATCACGCCATCTACCAGGTTTTGATGAAACGTTACAGTATCAATCCGGCAGAATCTGTTTACATTGATGACAATAAGCCGAACGCAATCGCTGCCGGGGAGCTTGGATTTAATGCCATTCATTTCAGCTCGCCTGACCAGCTGCGCGGGGAGCTGGCCTTGCTGGGTCTTGAGGTTTAGTCCCTGCGCTTGCCGGGACATAAGGAGGTGCGTTGCAGGTGGACTGATGAGAAACACTTAAATCAGTATTCAAATGAATAAGCCATTACTTAATGATCCGTCAATTCCTCCGTCAGAGGAGCTCCTGAAGAGCCTCCTTGGCGCGAGCTACCACGCTTACGATGAAATGATGAAGGCAATCACTGCTGCAGAGTACGGACTGACCCCTGAGTGGAGATTCTATAATGACGGCAAAGCCTGGCTCTGCAAGGTGGTCTTCAAAAAGAAGACGGTGTTCTGGCTATCTGTCTGGGACGGCTTCTTTAAGGCCGGATTTTACTTTGTCGAAAGGCATTGTCCCGGCATTGGGGAGCTTGGTATTGACCCGGGTATCACGGAAGCCCTTTCGGAGGCAAAACCTTTCGGGACAATGTATCCCGTCACCCTGGAGATGAGAAGAAAAGAGCAGATCGGAGACCTGCTCAGACTTGTCGAATACAAAAAGAAGCTTAAGTAGAATACGGGGGTTCCCGCGGCGTCTGCCCGGAAACCCCCGCATGTACAATTATCTTGCCAGCAGCACGGGTGTGCCGAAGCCTACCTTCTCGAGCTGCTTCATCTGTGTGGCGGCATCACCCACAACCACGTAGTACATCCTGTCAGGATCGAAGTATTTCTGAGTGATGGCCTTATGGTCTTCAACAGTCATGTTCCTGATGACATCTTCCTCCTTTTTGACCCAGTCATCGCTGAAGCCGTACTTACCGATATAAAACAGCATGTCAGCCCTGGCATCATTGGTTTCAAACCGAAGGGCATTTGACCTGATCATGCTGTTTCTGATGAACTGCAGTTCCTCCTCCGAAATACCCTCACTGTACTTCCTCAGCTCACCGGTAATTATCTGCATCGTTTCCAGAGTGGCATCTGATCTGACACTTGTTGAAATTATGAATGGTGCCGGATTTTTCATCTCGCGGAAAGTACTCCGTGCCCCATAGGTAAATCCCTTCTGTTCGCGAAGGATCTGATTCAGGATACTGGTGAATGCACCTCCCATCCTGTAGTTAGCAAAGTCAGCCTTTATATAATCTGGATTATCCCTGGTCATTGCCAGGTATCCGGCGTAGACAACCGACTGGCGTGAGCCCGGAATATCAACGAAAAATATCTGTGACTTTTCAGGGGGCGCAGGCAGCTCATAGCTCTTAAAGGCAACTTCTCCGTCCTGCCACTCATCTTCCAATGGCTTCAGGGCTTCCAGTACCTCCTCCTTTGACACGTTGCCTGCCACGTACACTGAAGTGACTGACGGAGAGATATTCCTGTCATAAAAATCCTTGAGGATATCCGGTGTAATCAGTTCAATTGATTCCTTCGTACCCCTTATATCATAACCGAAAATATGCCCGGGGCCATAAACCAGCTTCATGAACTGGTCGGAGGCGACACTGGCGGGACGGGCTCCGGACTGGATAAGTGCATTCCTGGTGCGTGTCTGTGCCATCCTGAACTCAGCCGTGTCCCAGCGAGGCTCCAGGAGAATCTCTTTCATGAGTGAGACCGTCTTGCCGAAGTTGCGCGAAAGGGCGCTGCTGCTGAAGACTATTTCCTCGCCGGAGGCGCGCATCGACATTGAAGACCCCAGCAACTGTATCTCTTCCTCCAACTCCTCCGGGGTCTTATTCCTGGTTCCCTGGGGAAGCACAGAGGCAACCATAGATGCAACTCCGGGCATTGTAATATCATCAACCAGCGCTCCGCCGGCTATAACAACCGACATGCTTACCAGTGGCAACTCCCTGTTTTCTGTGCCATAAACTTCGATGCCGTTCTTCAGGGTGGCTTTCCAGACCTCCGGAACATGTACCTCCGGCTCCGGCCCTGCAGGGGGCTCTGTGGTACGGTCAATGGCCGAGGGCGTTTTTTCAACCTCTGTCTCCAGGATATCGTCAATTGCCACCTGGCTGGCTTTTGTGATGTCTTCCTCAATGACAACTGCCCTTTCTGAATTTTCAGCCATCATCTCCGGCTGGCCTTTGGGAACAAAGCTGGTGACTATATGAGGCTTGCCCTTGATGTAGGTCTCATAGACCCTTTTGATGTCATCACGTGTTACGGCCCTGATATTTTCAATGTCCTTTTCAACATATCCTGGGTCATTCAGAAAGGTGTTGTAAAAAGCTATCTGGATTGACTTGTTCATGACGCTGTTCAGCCCCTGGTAGAAACCCTTTTCCATGGTGGCTTTAATACGGTCAACCTCCCTGTCGGTGAATCCTTCAGTTTCGAACCGCGTAAAGGCCTCATTGATTGCCTCTTCTATCTCCTTCAGGGTCTTGTTCTCATTGGCCGTGACTGAGATGGCAAATTCGCCTGACAGCTCCTCGGCACCATTGTATGCTGACACTCTCGAAGTGAGCTGCCTCTCCTTCACCAGAACCTTGTACATAGGCGCCTTCTTTCCGTTTGCCAGAATCTCTGCCAGGAAATTAAGGGCGTATGAATCTTTGGTATAATTCTCAGGTGCAGGCCATACGAGATTGATTTCCGGTACATTGGCAAAATTATCCTCGTGGTAAAGCCTTTTTGACTCACTGAGAGTAACGGGCATAGCAGATCTGGCTGCCACTTCCCCCCGGGGTTTAATCTCACCGAAATACTTGTCGAGCAGCAGCTTCACTGAATCAGGTTCGAAATCGCCCGCAAGTACCAGCGTTGCATTGTTAGGACCATAGAAGTTATGATAGAAGCCCCTGACATCATCGACGGTTGCGTTCGCGAGATCTTCCATCTCCCCGATCACCTCCCAGTTGTAAGGGTGAGATGCAGGATACAGGTTTTTGGAAATCACGTAGTTGGTAAAGCCGTATGGAGAATTGTCTTCTCCCTGTCTCTTTTCATTCTGCACCACATTCTGCTGGATAGCCAGATTACGCGGGGTCACAGAGTTGATGAAAAAGCCCATCCTGTCTGACTCGAGCCAGAGGATTTTTTCAAGCGCATTTTTGGGGAAGATTTCAAAATAGGTAGTAACGTCACGGCTTGTAAACCCGTTATTTGAACCCCCCGCATTCTCTATTACCTTGTCAAATACCCCGTTCGGTACATTTTCCGAGCCGCTGAAGAGCAGGTGTTCAAAGAGATGCGCAAAGCCCGTCCTTCCGGGAGTCTCCCTGCTGGAGCCCACATGGTACATGATGGCATAAGAAATTACCGGATCAGAGTGGTCCTGGTGCAGTACCACCTGTAAGCCGTTCGGCATTGTGAATTTTTCATAGCTGAGACTGAGTTTGTCATCCTGTGTGGTCTTGCCGCATGCCGTGATAAAGATAACTGCAAGCGTTACCAGCATGAGCTTCATGAATGAATCTGGTCTGTTCATGTTAAGGGAGTTTAATGATATGAAGAATATGAAGTGATAAATATAAGCATCATTGTTGAAAGGGCGGCCCTGAAACAAGACCGGTATTGTCTATTCATCCCTGAGCAGAATGGCCTTCAATCCCAGGTATACCGGAGGCAATCCGGCATCAAAAGCCTGCTGATATACTTCCATAGCCGCGCCCAGGGCTGTGGCATAGTCGATTGTACTGGCATAGACCCTCTTATCCTCAGCCCGGGCAGCCAGGATCCTCACGAATGTGTCATTATGGGCGAAACCGCCTGTTATATAGGCTATTTCAGTTGTGTCACCCTCAGCAATGATCTCCCTGTATGCTGTAAGGCACTCATCAACCAGGTCATACATCATCTGATGGTAGGCGTCAGCATAGGTAAGAAAGTGTGAAAGATCGGCCGAAGTATCTGCATGTCCCTCCGGTATCCCGTGCCGGAAAAAAACCCTTCCCCGCCTGCTGGCCTGCATCTTGAGTATCTTTTTGTGTTTGATCTTTATGGTTTTGTATAGTTCTCCGGTTACTCCGAAGTGATCATCGAGCATTGTTACATTCCTGTCGTGAATCTCACCAAGGAGGAAGTGAGAGCTCTTTATCTGCCTGCCGCCCACCGTAATGAGAGCGGTCAGTTCTCCTGCCGAACAGGCTCCGCCAGCCACTTCACCTGCTGTGCCCGCCACCCCGCTGACGGCCTGTTCACCTGGCATGGCCTCCGTGTCAAACGGATTCATGAATGTGCACCAGGTGCCTGTCGAGATAAGAATGAAAGGTTTGTCTGAGTTCTTCAGGTAGGGTATCAGTGATGCTGCGGTACTGTTAATGCCCTTGCCACTGAAAAGAGCAGAGCCGGCAATGCCTGTTTCAAGGCATTGCATCAGGGCTGTCTCAAGTTTCGCCAGGCAGTCGTCACCTGCAGCCAGGTTCAGGGCCCTTATATTGTAGAGTGAAGCCGCAGCAACATTTCTGAGGCAGGCTCCCATCCATGTATTGATAGCCTGAATATCCTCGCATGGTACACCATTATCATCCTTCGTTTCAGCGATGATCTTCTCTTCAGTGAGCACCGGGTTAAGGCTCCTGTCGAACAATCTGAACCTCTTCCAGCTTTTGCCGATATCGAATACGGCAATGACATCGGTAAATTGCAAATCCATCCGGAACCAAAATTTATGTTCAAAGATAATTAATGGTTCATTCGATACGCGGCTTCTTTATCTGTTTATGCCGGTTTGTGCGATTGTCCAACATTTCATACCTTCATCCTTTCAAACAGAACTGCAGATGAACTGGATTGACTTTGTAATAGTTGCCCTGCTTGTATTTGGCCTGATACAGGGATTCATTGACGGGCTGATAATAGAGTTAGCCGAACTGGCAGCGCTGGTCCTTGGGATATGGGGGGCCATTCACTTTTCATGGTGGACGGCAGACAAACTGGCCGGATGGTTTGACATGAACTCGTCATGGACAGGAGTGATCTCCTTTGCAGTCACATTCATCGTGATTGTAACAGCGGTTTATCTGGTTGGAAAGATTCTTGACACGGTAATGAAGGCCATTTCTCTGGGCTTTGTCAACAAGACGCTCGGAGCTGTCTTCGGCGTGCTGAAAACCGCACTGATACTGAGCGTACTCTTCGTCTTCCTCAATACCATTGATGAGAAGAAGCATTTCCTTCCGTCAGCTACCATCAACAATTCCTTCTTCTATAATCCCGTTGCTGATCTCGTTCCGTCAATATTCCCTGTGATTGAGGGGGGTGACCTGATTGACAGCTTTAATCGCCACAAAAAGCAAAAGGTTGATGTCACCATCTGAGTGGTTTTGATATCTTTGCGGCACCTAAATTCAAAGCGTTGATGATGAACTTTGTTGAAGAGCTGAGGTGGAGAGGGATGATACATGACATCATGCCCGGCACTGAGGAGTTCCTGTTAAAGGGGAAGACTTCGGCTTATGTTGGTTTTGACCCTACGGCAGACTCATTGCATATAGGTCACCTGGTAGGAGTGATGATGCTCAAACACTTTCAGAATGCCGGGCACACCCCGATAGTACTTATAGGAGGCGCCACGGGGATGATAGGTGACCCCTCCGGCAAGTCAGAGGAGCGTAATCTGCTTGATGAACAGACCCTGCGCCATAACCAGGAGTGCCTGAAGAAACAGTTCGGGAAATTTCTCGACTTCAATTCCGGCGCATCAAACAGGGCAGTGATGGTGAACAACTATGACTGGATGAAGGAATACTCCTTTCTCGGATTTATCCGGGAGATTGGCAAACATATCACCGTCAACTACATGATGGCCAAGGACTCTGTAAAGAAGAGGCTTGATTCCGAGAGCGGCCAGGGTATGTCATTCACCGAGTTTTCATACCAGCTGGTACAGGGCACCGATTATCTTTTCCTTTACACCAATCATGGCTGCCAGTTGCAGATGGGCGGATCTGACCAGTGGGGAAACATAGTCACCGGCACTGAACTTATAAGGCGCAAGGCGGGAGGAGAGGCTTATGCCATGACCTGCCCGCTGATCACCAAGAGTGACGGCCAGAAGTTCGGCAAGACAGAGACGGGCAATGTATGGCTTGACCCGGCAAGGACTACACCTTACCAGTTCTACCAGTTCTGGCTCAACGTGGCTGACGCCGACGCAGAAAAATTCATTAAGATATTTACGATGCTTCCCCAGGACGAAATAAACGAACTGGTAAAGGTTCACCAGACTGAGCCGCATCTCCGCATCCTGCAAAAGCGCCTTGCCGAAGAGGTGACTGTAATGGCTCACTCAAGAGAGGACTATGATGCTGCTGTGGAAGCTTCACAGATTCTTTTCGGCAAAGGGACCACTGAGCAGCTGAGGAGGATGGATGAAAACACTTTCCTTGCAGTGTTTGATGGAGTACCGATGTTCGATATCAGTGCGGGTCTGCTTGAATCAGGAGTGACTCTTGCCGACCTTTGCGCAGTACATACTGCCATTGCTGAATCTAAGGGTGAATTCCGCCGTCTTGTCCAGGGGGGAGGCGTAAGCCTCAACAAGGGAAAAGTTGACAACACGGAAATTATCATTACAAGGGAACACCTGCTCAACAACAGGTACCTTCTCATCCAGAAAGGGAAGAAGAGTTACTTCCTGATCAGGGCAAAAGAGAGCTGATTGACGGAACATGAACCATATCAAAACCCCGAAGCAGTATGAAGGGCAATATCAGGGCAGAATTCAGACAGGACTCATTTGATCTGTTAAACTTCTTCATCAGGCATTTCCGGAAATTTGTGACAGCCGGCATTGCGGCGGCTGTATTATCAGCTGTGATATCGCTGCTGATCAGGCCGTTGTACGAGTCTACTGTCATTCTATATCCCTCTTCAAACATCGTCGAGGCCACCTCCCTGCTCGGTGAAGCTGAATCACGCACTGCTCTCTTCGGTGACGATGATGCCACCGAGAAACTCATCCAGGTGATCAACAGCGAGCAGGTAAGGGAGTATCTGAAGGAGAAATATGACCTGGCGGAGCATTACAACATCAAGCCGGGCGAAAAATACCCGAATACCGCGATGGCAGAAAAGATGGACAAGTATCTGCACTGTACCCGTACAAATTATGGATCAGTCGGGATTCGCGTCCGCGACCGCGACCGGGAGTACGCCTGTAACATGGCTAATGACATGGCCTCCAGGGCTGACAGCATCTTTAATGACCTGCAGCGCAGTGCTGCAATGGTGACACTGGATGAGATAGGTCGCCTCTATGATATCCAGAACCGTGTGGTGAGGCAGTATGAGGACACCCTTACTAGCCTCAGCGGCGCTGATGCACTAAGGATATATTCAACCCTCGAGACAGAAAATGATTATCTCGGGCTGATCCGCGGCCGTTTTCTTGAAGCCCAGGCACTGAGCCGCCAGACCCTTCCCTACACCCTTGTTGTTGACAGGGCAGTGGTGGCAGAGAAGAAGGTTTTTCCCAGACGAAGCGTCATGGTGCTGCTTTCAACAGCCTCAGTGCTCTTGTTGCTGGCCATGATCCTGTTCATAGCCGAGGGGGTTAAGCTCCACCGTGCCGATGACAGGCAATGAACTGCTGATACTGATCATCCCGGCAGTACTTGGTGTGCTGCTCCTGGCGCTGCTCTCGCTTGAGCACCTGCTTCTTCTTACACTCTTTCTGACACCCCTTTCCCTTCAGCTGAGCTATCTGACAGGGAGCATCGGCTTTGATCTGTCTGTTCCCACTGAGCCTGTCATGGCCATGCTGTTGCTGATAACCCTCTACCGGCTAACTGTTACACGGGCATTTCCGGATGAACTGCTGAAGCATCCGATGACCTGGCTGGTAGGACTTTACCTGTTGTGGACCCTCATAACAGCCATGACATCCACGATGCCGGGAGTTTCATTCAAGACGGTGGCATACCGGCTCTGGTTCACGGCAGGTTTTTACCTTGTGGCAGCCCGGCTGGCCTATGATGAGCGGTTCCGGGGGAGGTACATATCTGCATACGCAGCAGGGCTGGCAGTAGTGGTAATTTATTTTCTCGTCAGAGTACAGGGGGCAGGGCTTCTCAACCAGCAGTTTGCCCATTCGGCCTGTTATCCGTTTTATAAGGATCATACCTCCTTCGGCGCCTCGATGGCTTTCATTCTTCCCCCGCTGGCAGTGATGTTTTTAAACAGGGGCAGCCTGTGGCGCAGAGTGTTCCTGGCCGCCCTTCTGCTGCTATTTCTTGCAGGTTTCATCTTGTCATACAGCCGCGCCGCCTGGGTGAGCCTGATAGCGGCGGCAGCCCTGACGTTAATATTGTGGATCAGAATGCCTCTGAAGATGCTGTCAGTGTCAGCGGTATTGTTCATTGTGGTCCTTGCCTTGTCTGCCGGCTGGATCTGGCAGAAGATGGACAGTACCACCGAAGACTCATCCACAGACCTTGGCCAGCATCTCCGGTCGGCATCAAATATCTCGACCGACCAGTCAAACCTTGAACGTATCAACAGGTGGAACTGTGCGCTGAGGATGTTTGCAGAGAAACCCGATATGGGCTGGGGTCCGGGGACCTACCAGTTCCGGTATGCCCCTTTTCAGAAATCGTCTGAGAGGACGACTATAAGCACTGATTTCGGTGACGCAGGTAATGCCCACAGCGAATATCTTGGCGTATTGAGCGAATCAGGATGGCCCGGGGCGCTGATATTCCTGGCAATTACCCTCTGCGGCGTTATCACCGGAATAAAGGTGTGGTATCGGGAAGGGAGAGGAGAAAATGGCTACTTTGCCCTGGCAGTAGTGACGGGATTGGTGACCTACTCTGTTCACGGGGTGATGAACAGCTTCCTCGACAGTGACAAGCTGGCCGCTTTGTGGTGGGGATTCATTGCCATGATTGTGGCAATTGACCTGAAGGGAAAGGAAATGACCCACACAGTTGAGAGTGACCGCGATCCTGCGGACGTTTCCGGTCAGATGCCCGGCTGAATCACCGGGTGAAAAAAATCAGGGGATCTCTATTGCAAGGATTGAAACATCATCGAAGAGCCGCTGGTTGTTGCTGCTTATGTCTATATCCATGATGAGGGAATTAATATTCTCAGACAACGGCTTCCGGTTAGGGAAATGCTTCACCAGGGGCGCTATCCCGTAGTCCCTGCCTCCTTCATCCTTAAGCTCTGAGAGGCCGTCGGTGTAACAGATGATCTTGGTCGGATTCCGGAGCGTCAGGGTTTCTGTTCTCACACAGGGAATATCATCGAGCATTCCCACTCCCACGCATGACTGCCTGAGAAGTGATGACTGTCCGGTGCGGGTGTTGATAATAACCGGCGGGTTGTGTGCAGCATTTACATACTCCAGCTCCCGTGTTTCAGTGTTGTACCGGGCAAGGAAGAGGGTGATGAACCGTTCTCCGGCAGAGTTGGTGACCACCAGGGTGTTAAGTGTCCTGATAAGTTCCTCGAGGTTTGCACCTGCGGTGAAGAGGGCCCGGAGGCTGGCCTGGAAGTTTGACATTAGCAGGGCGGCTGACATCCCCTTACCTGATACGTCGGCAATACAGAACCCCGCAATGCTTTCTGACAGCTGCATGAAGTCGTAGTAATCGCCACCGACCTCATAATGAGGGTAATAAAAACCCCTGGCCCTGATCAGATGTTCCGAAGGGAGCCGGGTGTTGTCAGGGATAAGCATCATCTGCATACGGGCGGCAAGCTCGAGTTCCCTGCGCAGGGCCTCCTGCCTGAGGCTCTCCCTGAAGAGTCTCTGGTTCTCAATAGCAACTACGATGATGCCGGAGATTGTCTGAATGAAATTAAGATGCTTTATCAGCGGACTCATCCCTTCTCCCTCTTCATCAATGTCACCAATCAGGACATATGCTGAGGGTTCGTTGTTGTGAAGCACGGGGATTATGAAGTCGACAGCCCTGAAATGTTTCTGCACCACCTCAGTCTGTATCTCCCTGAAACAGAGCAGGTCATTCTCAACGTCGACAGACTCTTTCAGTGATTCGGGGAATCCTGAATTGAGCAGTGGCTCCCACTGCTCACCATATTTGAAAAGCAGGATCTTGCCAATACCCAGGTCATCCCGGAGGATTGACTCGTATTTTCTGAGCAGCTCGGTTGTCGGAAGGTTGGCGTTGATGGAGAGGGTAATGTCAAGCAGGGCGTCGAGCTTGAACTTCGACATCTTGAGCCTGTCCTTCGGATGCCTGCCTTCTATCATCTCCACGTCAGCCCTTTACTCTCTCTATATAGGAGCGGTCACGGGTGTCAATGCGTATCCTGTCTCCTGTATTGACAAAAAGGGGCACCATTATAGTTGACCCGGTCTCGATTGTTGCCGGCTTCAGAGTGTTGGTTGCCGTATCACCACGGAGACCCGGCTCTGAATAGGTTACTTCCATCACCACGTTGACCGGAAGATCAACCAGGAGTACATTCTCAGTATCAGCATGCACCACCACCTCAACTGTCTCACCCTCCTTAAGAAGGTCACTGTTTTCAATCATCGAGTCGGGAACAGTTATCTGTTCGAATGTCTCGACATGCATCAGGTGGTAACCCATATCATCACTGTAAAGGAACTGGTGAGGCCTGCGTTCCACTCTTGCCACATTTACCTTCACTCCGGAGTTAAATGTATTTTCAAGCACCTTCCCGGTAGTCACGTTCTTGAGTTTCGTGCGCACGAAGGCTGGTCCCTTTCCCGGTTTTACATGCTGAAACTGCACGATGGTATACAGGTCATTGTTGAATTCTATAACCATCCCGTTTCTGAAATCTGCTGTTGTAGCCATAAAGAAAAACAATTCATGTTAGTTAGTCAATAAATTTGAGGGGCGCTCTAAGCCCTTCATAACTTGTCATATCCACGTAAAATGACCCCACAAAGATATCAAATCGTATTTTAACCGGTAAAAAATTTTCATCGGCAGTAAACCACATTGCCATATCCTCATCTGTTTTGAAGACTCTGCCAACCTCGGTTACAGGATGGAAACGGTAGCATTCGATATGGTTCCCCTTTATCTTTATGATCTCTTTACCCTTGTATCTCAGGATGATAGGATAGAGTTCGTCAGCGAACCAGGTCATCATCTTGTATGTTTCCCCCGGGACGAGTTCCTTCCCTGCAGCGAGATAATATTTCCTGAACCAGTAAAAACAGGAGACAATGTCAAGCAGACCCTTTGGCCCTTTATGGTCGCCTGTGAGATCGCTGTAGACAAGGGTTGAGTCAGTGTTTGCATTGTGGTCAAAGCCGACCTCATTGTATTTGCGGTAACGTCCCTCCTGAATATTCCTTATGGTGAATACCGGAAGGTCATTTTCAGGGTCAATGTAGCTTTCATAGACATCCCTTACCCTGTAGAGAGCGTCAGCGATACCTGTGGTTTGACCGGAGGCCACCGCATGCCAGACCGGTTTCCCGTTATGAGATCCCTCCCTGATCTCAAGGCTTGCCTGACCGCTGCCAACAATCCCATATCTTATCTGGTAAGTTACCTTTTCACCCGGGAGATAAGGCTGACTCTGAGCATCAACCAATTGCAGGGCTGCTGTTGCTATTATCAGCACTGTAACAAAAGTCTTTCGCATTTCTCATTCAGGTTTGTCAGGGAAGAAGCTTTTCGGAATGGTGGCAATGAACTCCTTGAGATAGTAGGGTTCAAAGTATGCCACATCCTCAAATTGCCTGTTCCTCATTGCATTTACTGACGGGATGTGCAAATATGATGCCGAGAGGCTGAAATCATCCCTGAAGAAGGCATTCGTGCCGGAAATAATGCCACGGCATTTTCCGGATCCGTTCCCGAAGAAAATCACCCGGTGTTCAGAAAGGAATTCGCTGAAGGAGTCTTTGTCTACTATGCTTGCTGAAGTTTCCCTGACCTGTGTTCCGTCAACAGCAAAAACGGCATTATATACCTCCATACGGCGGGCATCAATCATCGGGCACAGAAGTGTTCCGGGCTGAAGATCTTCCGGGTAGCGGCTGATGTAGCCACTGCACATTGCGGCCAGGGTGTTTATTCCCAGAAGCGGTCTACCGGCGCCGTAAGCAATACCCTTAGCAGCTGAGACACCTATCCTCAGTCCCGTGTATGAGCCCGGACCCTTGCTGACAGCAACCGCATCAAGGTCTGTTGCCGTGATGCGGTATTCTTTCATAAGTTGTTGTATAATAACTGTGAGCTGTGCGGCATGAGACATGCCTGGCGGGGCCTCCGTAACCCCGTGCACCCTTTTCTCGTCGCACAATGCGGCGGAGCATACTCTGGTGGCTGTCTCAATACAGAGAATCATTCAGTTCTGCCAGTAATGTTTCTTACTTCTTTGTCTTTTCAGTGCTGAAGAGAGCCTCCTTATCCACAACCTCTATCAGGGTTGAATCAGCCAGTTTCTTGGAGATGGCGCTGAAAGGCTGCACTATCACATCTTCTTCGCCGGTGAGGCCGCTCAGGATCTCTATGTTTACATTATCCTGGATGCCTGTCGTCACGTCGCGCGCCAGCGCATGGGTTCCGTCTGAGACAAATACGAGGGTGCGGATATCGTTCTTGGCGGCAGGGTCGGTAATGGTGGTGTCAGTGCGTGTAGTGACAGCCTGGATTGGTACAGTCATCGCATTGGTCTTGCTGCTGGTGTATATATCAACTGAGGCAGACATGCCGGGCCTGAAGGGACTGGGGTTCTTTTCAGATATCAGGTCATTATATGATTCCTTAAGTATAAGAATCCTGACCTTGAAGTTGGTCACCTGGTCAGAGGTGGTTCCGAGTGTGTTTGCCGAGTTGGCTATCTCAGTCACAATACCCTTGAAGTCACGGTCAAGATAGGCATCCACCTCAACAATTGCAGTATCACCAAGCTTAACCCTGATAATGTCATTCTCATTGACGTCAACAACCACTTCCATCCGGTTCAGGTCTGCCACGCGGAGGACCTCGGTGCCGGTCATCATGTTGGCACCCACAACTCTTTCTCCCTGTTCCACCAGAAGGCTTGAGATGGTGCCTGTCATGGGTGAATAGACAGTGGTCTTCACCAGGTTCTCATTGGCTTCCTTGAGTGATGCCTCAGAGCTCTTTACAGAGTACTGGGCGCTCTCCATCTCGGCTTTGGCCACCTTGTATTGTGACTCGGCCTGCTCGAAGTCGGCCTTCGAGATAGTGTTCTCCTCGAACAGCTTCTTGCTCCTGTTGAAAGCAAGTTCAGCCTGAATCATCTGCGCCTCCACCTGTGCCAGGCGTGCTTTTGTTGAGTTGAGCGTGGCTGCGGCACGGTCACGCGATGAGATGTAGATCTCGGGTTTTATCTTGAAAAGAAGGGTTCCCTTCTGGACGTAATCGCCCTCTTTTACATTAAGTTCAACGATCTCGCCGGAGACGTCGGGGCTGATCTTCACCTCGGTCTCAGGTTGGATTTTGCCATTGGCTGTCACAGCTTCGATGATCGGATTGACACCAACCTTTTCGGTGGCAACCTTGATGGTCACCTCTTTGCCGAACCAGCCGGCCTTCTTGCCTACAATGGCAAATATGAGGAGCAGTACGACAGCAGCGGCGAGGATTTTAAGAAGTCTGTTATTTTTCATCTGTTGAATGTTTACTGTAATTATTTGGCAAGGATTGTAATGTGCTCAAGAGTCAGAGGGATGCCTTTATAGAAATCAAGGACCTTGGTTTTGAAGACATACTCGTATTTTGCCTGGGCCATTTCGCTCTGGGCATTGAGAAGCTGTGTTTTTGACTGGTTATATTCTACTGCTGTGACCATTCCCACTCCGAGTTTCTGTTCGGCATAGCGGAATGCCTCTTCCATTGAGGTGACTGCCTTCTGGCTCGCATTGTATTTCTTGAGTGCCCCGTTGGCATCAGTGTATGCCTGCTGGATATTCTTATAAAGCTGTTTTCTGGTGTTTTCAAGGGCATACTTTGAATTCTCAATGCCGAGCCTCGAATTCTTTATTCCGGTGTTGACCTGCCATCCATTGAAAATTGGTATGTTCAGCGAGAAGCCCAGGCCATAGTTAAGGTTGTCAGTGAGCTGGTCCCCAAAGGGATATTTTTCAAAAGTAACCGGTCTGAGTCTCTTGTCAGAGTAACCTGTTGACATTGAAGCGCCGAGGCTAAGACGGGGGCTCCGGTTGCCTCTGGCTATAGCGAGGTCATATTCGGCGCTTTTGAGTTTGTATTCAGCACTGAGTATCTCAGGGCGTGTTTTCTCTGCAACAGAATAGATTGCAGCGGGATTACCGTCAACTGCCTCATCTCTAACCGTTATTGCCGGAATTGCTACTGCAAAATCATCTGTATTCTGCAGCTCAAGCATCTGGGCGAGGTTAAGAAGGGAGAGGGTGAGCTGGTTACGCATGTTCACCAGTTGCAGTTCCTCGCGTGCAGCCTGGGCTTCTATTTCAAGCAGGTTGCCGCGTGCAAGGCTGCCGGCGTCAACCATCTTGCGGGTCCGGTCTATCTGCTGGTAAGTGAGTTCAACCTGTGATTCGGTGGCAGCCACCAGTTCCTGGTTGAGAAGTATCTGGAGGTAGGCCAGTGAAATATTGAGTGAGATGTTGTCCCTGAACTGCTCAAGCTCCTGCTCAGAAGCCAGCACCTCATACTTGTTCTTGCGGATAGTGTTGTAGCTTACCAGTCCCCTGAACAGGGTAACATTGCTTCCGGCATAGAAGTTGTTCGACTGTACAGTTTCGTTCTCAGTGAACTCGTAGGTGGTCTCGTCAAGTGCACGCCCGAAGGCATAATTGTGAGATGCGCTGCCGTTGAGTGTCGGAAGCAGGTTAATCTTTGACTGCTCCAACGCTGCGACCTGGTACTCGGTCATGATCTCCTGCTGCTTTATGCTTATGTTGTTCTGAAGGGCATGTGCAATGCACTCCTCCAGCGTCCATTCCTTCTGCTGGGAGAATAGCGCAAGCGGACCCAGCAACAGAATAAAGCCCAGGTAAAGAGTCTTTCTTTTCATAATATGATTGACAGCATTATTAAGTGTACGAAGATAGGAAATTGATCAGTATTTTAAAGACTGCAAAGATATTA